>Ga0116229_10000609_pt1 | contig 49384 bp, 34 predicted proteins | sample S1TSphgellanicum_3_FD_87313 | JGI IMG/M metagenome (GOLD analysis project Ga0116229, IMG submission 87313) | Host-associated microbial communities from peat moss isolated from Minnesota, USA - S1T2_Fc - Sphagnum magellanicum MG | ecosystem: Host-associated > Plants > Peat moss > Unclassified... | reverse complement strand
TTTCTTGTGACAAGAACCTTGGAGAGTTCTTGATGTTGTGTTTTGTGTTGTGAGCATTATGTTATAGTTTCCTTTCAATAAAGATTTATGTTTGCACTTGAGTAGATCTCCTATTTGTTAACATTTTTCTACCTACCTATGCAAGTAGGTAAGTAGTGAGGTCCTAGGTAAATATGTAAGTATGAAGGTCTTTAGACCTATCAACCTACCTACCTATGGTTATGTACAACCTACCTAGCTACTAAAATAAATATTTAAATATTTTTTATTTTTGCCAAAATATAATTAATATGCCATGTGGTAATTTTTTATTGTGCCATGTGTCACAAATTTAAACCATCATTAATAATCATAATGGATGATGCAAATCAATATTTTAAAAAAAATATGTCCAAAAATCTTCATAATGTCACGTGTTAGATTTTAATATGTGGATGACAATTAATGACATCAGTATGACATCATGGGTGTAATGGAATTACATAGTAGTTAAAAATGAGTTGTTCTAACTAAGTTGCAATTGAGTTGTAATGAGTTGCATCGTATATACGTTGAGTTGTAACTTTACAACTCATGCAACTTGTCCATCAACATTCACAATGTATAAATATAGTGAGTTGTAAATGTTTTCTGTAATTCAAGATTTTAGTTATAAGGCTAATTACAAAACATTCCTTTTTATAGTGAATTAAGTGATCGCCAATAGGAGATGTAAGGTGAATAAAATCTTGAAACATCAAGCTTTGGGGATGGGATGAAGTTTAAGCGCATGTTATTCAACAAGAGAGATATCATTGCCCATGCAAAATCTGCCCTAGGTGGTGCTTGCCCTTTGAAACGATCCATAATTGTGAAACATTTGGGGGCCTTTGGCTAACACCCACATAATAGGGGTTCGAAAGAGGTATGATCTTATCTCCCAAATGTAATTTCCTTGTGTATTTAACCAAGTGTGTGAGGTCCATTTCACTATACATAGTCACTTTTTAGCACCACCCAAAGCCAAATGAAATGTCGTTCAAATTTTCTATTACAATAGTTTAACACAATTATAGATTGTGCCTATTTATATCTCCATGCCATAGGTATAACAATTTTTTATTTTCTTAGGTATCAATTCAAGAATCTAGAAATGCCATGGGAGTAGATGGCATATTGAGAATGGATGTTGAAGAAAAGAATGAAAAATACATGATGACCAATATGGGAGAAAGACATGATCATGATGGAAGGAACCCTTGGCATAATGAATGTGGAGAGGCCTTAAGAGTACTTCTATTTTAAGGCTCCACATCATTGAACCTTTTTGCAATACTCGTCATCATGAATTATTGCCACACCCATGGTACATCCAATGTTTTCATAATTGAGTTATTAGGACTACTTTCAAAAAGCATCCTACCCCAACCAAATACCCTACCTTCCACAAAATATTAAGCGTCCGAGAGCATGAAATGATTCAGATTAACATATAATGTAATTGATGTGTGTGTGAATAGATGCATCTTATTTCAGGGAAATTATGCCAATGCATATTAATGCATCAAGTGTGGGGAAACTAGGTATTAACAAGTTGGGAAATCAATCATGGCTCACAAGGTCTTGCGACACTTCCCTTCACTACAACAGATCGTGGTCAAAACGACTACAAGATTCCACCCAAATTGAATTTTAGTGGAATTGGACATGTTGCATATCACTACACTTTGACAAAAGTGACCACCTTTTACTCTAATCCCACTTACTGTTGGATTTCAATGGGATCCAATGGAGCTTGCCATTAGGTCCCATTTTTTCACTACACTCCATAATGCATGATCATGCCATCTAGTTGGACAAATAATCAATTGTTGCACCGAGTCCAATAGCCTTTCCAATTTCATGTATGCCTACTTCAAACCTACCACAACTTCAAAGTGTCAGATATTGTAAGATAGAGCACAACACAAATGCCAATACGATATTACTAAAAGATTAAAAATAATAAAAAGGTTATGGACACTTTAATAACATATCAACAACATGTCAACCACTTCAACTTTGTTTCCTATGGTGTCCAATTATGTATCCTTCATGACCACTTTTAAATTAATGCCTAAGGAGAGGCACTAGGCCACATAAGAACAAGATTATAGTGATGGTGGAGGAGCATAGGTAAAATTATCTAAAAAGACATCTATAATCATCTCCCCTCCACCTATAACACAAAACCTCTTGAATTTTTGGTAAAGATTTGAGGTAAACCAATAGAAATTCACTCAGTTAGACTTTGTAATTAATATTTAGAACTACAATGGGTTCAAAAACCACTTGGGTTAAAAGTTGAATCAAGAGACTTACCTAAAAATGGTGGCATGTCATTGAGCAATGTATTCTTGCAGTACAAGATTCCAATGCATGTGGGTCCACACATATGTAGCCTTCATGAATAAAGTTCAGTAGCGCAAAAAACCCATGTTGATGGCAATTTGTAAAACATGTATAAGTTATCATGTCCAACCCTAATAAATTTACCACAATCTTTAATTTTATACATAGAAGAAATCTTGGATTCATTGTAGTATCATGCAAAATAAGGCAATTGTGAAATTTTTATGTATGGCACTTGATTAACCATGTAAAGGAGGTAAATCTACACCTTATGGGATGATGCCACAAAAAATTTTGCTCCAATGCTTGCAAATCAACTGGCATGTGGGCCACACTCTAGCGTGCATCCACCAAAACCTTTGTTCTTTATGTGGCCTTTCCACTATCTCTACAATTGGGTTCAACACCAATAAACCTTGATTCAATAGGGTTATCCTAGAAATCCTTTTTTACATGCTAAAAAGAGATAAATGCATTTGACCCAAACCTCATAGTTTCTTCTAGTTCCTAAGTACCCATAGGTCATTCTTATTATTATATTGTCAAGAAAGATTTCCAAGATTCTTGCATGCCTAAAAAATCTAGTCTAAAAACAACGTGTCTACACATTGACATGAAGCATCTACTTAGTTGATGTGGTCCTTGTCACACATTTTCCAAGTAAAAATAAGTAAATGACAAGTGTTAAAACAACAACCCTTTGTCTTTGAAATGTGGAAGGTTGACACGAGCTTGGTGTGTTCATTTAAAGTTTCCTTTAGTTGCTTCATGTCCATGTGTTTATCAAGTGTCAAACCTACATATCTCAAAACAACCATAGTTTTTTATGCTAAAATTTGCCATGGCACTATGTTGTTGTGATGTTCAACCACAATCAATATTATCTGCAACCAAAATCCATTCACCTTTCATGACAAGCTTATTTATATAGGTTATCTCCTTAAGTATATAATTGGATTTAAACATAAGCAAAATGTTGCATGTGGCAGGGTTGGTCAAGGGATAACCTCATCACCTTCTCCAAGATTCACAATACCCTAAGTGTAAGCAAGAAGGTTATGGACTTTGTGGCTTTACGAGTGAAAATGATATTTCAATCACTAAATGCATTAATAAAATTTGCTACCTTTTTCTTTGGAAACTCATATTCATATGTTGTTCTTGCACTCAAGTGCACAACAACATAACATCCATCATAATTATAGAAGCAAATATCTGACATAAAAAATCAATAACAACATATAGAAAAGAGGAAATAACTTCATCAAAAGAAAAAATGGCTCAATTAAGAACCATTTACTTCTTAAATTCCCAACAATAGATTTCAAATCAACAATGGATTGAGACTAAAAAGAAAAGGACCTAAAATAGTGTATTCCACGGTGGACATTGGCATTGTTAACCATCATAATAGTTGTCCAAACAATCCAATATAGCAGTGCACTTTTAGGAAATGGTAGCATTGTCCATGTAATAAGCTTGAAACCATTCACCTTTTCAACTAGAAGATGGAAAAACAAAAATCTTTTTTTACATGGCAATTATAAATGTGCATACCTCCACAAAACAACAATCATGTATATGTAATTGATTGTTGCAAAAAATGTTGTAAGAACCATAGAATCTATTGCAATAACTTGAAGTATCAAAATTGCTCCCTAGTTTAATGGGAAGGTCACTGTTGCAGGCTAATGAAATGTTGAAGTTCATGAATTTAAAAACCCTAGGAGCTCTTTGTGGTTTGCTTCATGGTCACACAACTTTAAAACTCATCTAAAAAGTACTCACAAAAATTGGTCATCAAGATGCAATACATGTGCACCAAAAGGACTTCATTGCTAAGACCACATTTGCATTTTAAATGATGCAAAAAAAAATCATCTAATTCATAGCCTAAACATTAGGACCTCATAACATGGAAGAGTTGAAAAGGTTGTTATGATCCAACATAATGAATGGGGGCAATTTTTTTCATTCATTTGAACATATTTTCATCCATGTTCTTCATCAACCAAAACATCACAACACAAACCTTATGCATAATAAAAATTCGTCTTAACAAAGGACCTCCAAATACAAAGGAAAAACTTTTGCCCATTGTGAACCATAATCATAGCATTAGTAGAAAACCCCCTTTTTTTAACCAAAAAGTTTTCAATTAAATGTGATTTGCAACTATGTTGCAACTAGGATTTTGAAATACAATAATGGCAATTACCAATTAAGTTGACTCATCAACTAAATTGGTATACATTTGAAAGTAGTTTTCAACTAGGCACTATTTTGCCGAATATTTTAAACATCAACAATGTCTCCAAGTTGAAATGTCTACTATGTTGGTAAATAATGAAAAACATGTTTTGACTAAAGGTTCCCCAATTGGCACATAGTCAAAATGTTAACTAATTCAACTATTTTGGTGACACCATCAACACATGTATGGATGATAAAATGTATTTTAATGGATGAATGAAATACAATTTCATTTGCAACTTTGTTGCAATTATCTTTCAACTCAATTAAATAACTAATATGTGATTTTGTTTTTATACATATGACATATGTTAATATTTATGCTAAATTATGATAACATTAAATTACATGTAAAATTAATGTATATAAATGAATAAGTTATGTGTGATGTAATTTTTGTAACGCATATAAATTTTGAATAAATTCTCTTGAATATGAATTAATAATTTAAGCTTGTGCATGTTCATACACATAATATTTTATTTTTACATAGACCAAATTTATTTTAAGACATATCAAATAATGATATATAATTAAGGATTAAATTGTGGAATCCTAAATTTTATTCATTTTTTAATATGATAACTTAATGTTTATTAAAAATTATGATCAAAATTCATCAAACATTAAAATACACGTAAACTTATTTGTAAAACTGAGTGGTTATGTATGATCATTGATGTAAATATTAATTTTGTGCAATTAAATAATAATATTTAATAAATTGCAATAAAATTAAACAAAACTTTGAAATATAAGTTGACAACAATGAATATGTTCAATAAATGTTAGTTCTATTTTTTTTGTAAACCAAATTTAGTTTTTAACATATCAAGTAATGATAGATAATTAGTATTTTGTGGAATTTTAATGTTTAGTCATTTTTATACATATGATAGCTTTATACTTGTTTAAAATGATCAAAATTCATTAAACTGAAATTATTTGTAAATTCTATTTATAAAAATGAAAGGTTATGTACTATGGAAAAAAATCATTTAAATATTAACTTAAATCCTTTTTAAAATTAAATTATAAGTATAAAATAATGTGTATTGAAGTACAAGTTAATAATAATATGTTGAACACATGTAATAATTGTTATTTCTATGTAATTTATTTTCTCATTACAACTTAAGTAATCATGCATAATTATGATTATTTAAAATTAATGTACTAATTAGTTTAATGTTTAACTAATGTAATTTAATTTTTATTTGGAATTAATTTAATAATTAATCTAATGTTACTATTGGTTTGAATATATCTTTAAATTATTTATTTCATTATGAATTTATTTGATAGTAATTGGCATTGTTAATAGGAACATTTAATAAATAATTTTATAATTTCAAAAAATATTTTTTATTTTAGCACTATTATATGTAGTTCAATATTTATATTATATTGTATCTTCATTCAATGTACATTATATTAATATATAGTAGTTATAACAAGTTAATTAACAATACAAATAATAATAGACAAATAACAACTTAGCTTATATTAGCTAGAATAGTATTTATAATTATTTTTTATAACTATAATAATTTATTAATTATCTACATTATTAATAATATTCTGAAAAATATAAATTTATTATATATAATGAAATATTAATAAATATTATATTTTTAATAATTAATTTTTAAATTTTTTGTTAAAATAATTCCAATTAATTATAAATTTGTTGTTGAATATGTAAGTATCATAAAAAAATAAACAAGGTTATAACTAATTAAGTTGCAATTACATTATCACAAGGTTACAATTAAGGCAAACTAGTCGACCACCATACACTTAAGCTATTAGAGAATTTAAAATCCTAATACATCCTTCCTTTGCTTTTCAAGCTCAAAATGATGTTTTAGAACTTGACTTAGCGCACACATGGCCATTTAGAACATTCAAAATAAATGAAAAATGAAGAAGATATGGGCATTGAAAATAGGTGGGGAAGTGTTCTATCATAGGCCTAATTCACACATTAAAATTTAGTACATTTGTTCTCTTTGTGGTTCTTTTTTGGTCATCCTTTGCCTTTGAGGCTTAAAAAAGTAATGTAAAATTTAACTTGGTGCACCCAAAGCTCTTTAGATCATGCAAAATGAAGAAGATATGACATTCTCAAATAATGGGTCATTTTTTGAAAAAACACATTATCTGATTTTTACATGTTTAATGTTTATTCTATGTTGCTCCTTTGCTTTTGGAGCTTAAAGTGATAATGTACAGCTTACATTGGCGCTCATGTAGCTTTTTACATCATTCAAATCGGACAAGAAATGAGAAAGATCTAAAAATGTTTAGTTGTAGACCTATGTGTGTTTCTAAGCTTGTCTTCCCAAGGTGGCAACTAAAATGTTTGTCCCATATTGTTTGGCTTCCATGTAAATAATCCAAATCATATATTAACAAGTGCATTAGGATGATGGAGAATGAAAGTAAACATGAAAATATAATAGTCATTTGGGATGAGCCAATGAGAAAGGTTCAACCTTAAAGGCTAAGTTAAATAAAATAGGACTTTATTTATGATTTAGGTCTAGGCCTAGCTTAATGCTTGGGTCTAACCCTAGCTTAAGTTAATTGGCTACTTATGTCTAGGCCTAGCCTAATGCTTAGGTCTAATCCTAGTTTAAGCTAAATGGCTACTTATGTCTAGGCCTAACTTAGGTGCCTAGGTTTAGTTTTAACCTAAGTTTAGACTAGGGGGCTATGTTTGGACCTAATTTTTGCCTAGGTAATCAAATGGTTGCCTATGATAGGCACCATATACAAAGATAGGCCTAGACTATGCCACATGTCATTTAATTATTGGTTCGTCCCAAATCTTATTAAATCACCACACATGTCATCCCACCATTGGCCCAAATGCATTGACCATCGTAGTTGCAACATAGTTTACCTTTTGACTTAATTTCTACTATGATTGACCAATGGTGGATTGTTTTGGGTGTGCCACATGTCACCACATCAGTGGTTAAAATTCAACTTCACATAGTTGAAATGTAATCAAAATGACAATTGAATATTTTGTTGACATCATACATAGTTAGCAAATGAAGTTCATCCATTAGTCGAAGGAAGTTGACAACATCTTGCGAATAGGTTGGTAAAATAGTTTGCAACTAAAATGGTTAACAGCGGCTATTGATGTAGTGTTGACATGTGGAAAAATCTTTCAACTGGAATTCATTGTTGACTTGTACTTGTTAATTTTTTGGTTTGTAGTTGAGAAAAACACTTTTCAATTATAAAAAATATTTTGCAACTATTTTTGTTACTTTGAACTATGTTTTGTAATCAAGATGTAGTTGAAAATGTAGTTGCAAAATGGGGGGGTTTTCTATTAGTGTAGTTGGAGAAGAGAAAATGTGTGTGTGGAAAACGGATTGCATGAATTTTTTTTGGTGACCTAATTCTTACAACTTCCATCATCTGTCCATCATGATGGATGACAAGAATTTATTGGATACATATACAGTGAGTATTCATTACATGTAACAATAATGAATACCTTAGTAGTTTCGGACATACCTCTGTAGTTCCAAACTTGAATGGGGCATGCAATTGGCCTATGTAAGAACTTTGTCCTAAAATTAGTTTTTTCCATCCATCTTTATTCACTTGTAACTAACCACTAAGAGTAATAGCTTTTTGGGCATTTTTGAATCTAGACATATAATAGACAAAAATCAATTTAAATTTTAATAGAGTTATCCATAAAGTCGTTCAAAGATAGGGCTAGAAGCCCATGTTTACTTGATACAAAAATGCACAAAAAATGATACATTATGGTTCAACAAGGCACAAAACCCACTTTTGCACCCAAATTTGGACTCAAAAGTGTTGGCTGCCATGTTATGTGCTTGTCACAAAAACCTTCACAAGGTGCTCATATGAACTTCATGTGAACTTTGATGCTTTTACATTTTCATTTTTGTGAGGTTAGAGGCAGGAACATGCAAGGTTTGAAATGTCATTATTTTGTGATTGTTTGAGCTCTATGTGCATGTTTTTGTGCAACATGTGGCATTTTGTTTTCTCAAAAAACTTTGTGAACACATGTTCATGTGAAGTCAAAGGGAAAACAAGGAAGGTGGAAGAGGAAGTTGGTTCAAATCGACGTTTAGGGCATGGAAGGATAAGTTGGTTCAAGGAGCAAAAATGTGTTTGGAGTTCATTCACTTTGCTAGTCAAATTTTTTTAAAATTCCAACTTTGAAATAGTAAGTTGCAAATGGTGGTGGTGGTCCTCATGCTTTGTTTTGCCCTAACCAACTCCCTTTAGCCATTTTCATAGTGTTTCTTGCCTTTCTCCTCAAAAAAATTTATTTAAAAATTTTGATAATTGTAATTACATGATGGTGGTGATGGTGGTTTTTGTGTTTTGTACTTGCCTTGTTGATTAACAATCCTTATGTTGGTCCTTGCTTGGATTTTCAATTTCTTTGGGGTTTTAGATTTGAAATTGAAAATTGCAAATGGTGGTGGTGGTCCTCATGCTTTGTTTTTGCCTTGTCCAACTCCCTTTAGCCATCATGGTTGTGTCCAAACATGATACTAGGGTCCATAAAAGGTGTAGCAACTACTTAATATTTGATGATTTTGAATGGTAAGTTAATGTTAAAATTTTGACATATACCTTTACAATAATGTTTCAAATATATTATGGGAACATTTGTATAAGTTTGAAACAAATCTAATGAATATAGAAGGCCCAAAAACTTTTTTTAAAACTTGTGACATGTGTTTACACTATTTAATCTTTTTCCAAAGTGTTTTTGGATATTCTATATTCAATTTTTGTAAATTCATTTTATATATGCATGTACATAATAATATAATATGATATTTTTAGTCAAAACTTTTTTATGTTGATTTGTAAATAATGAATCCAAGAATATTCTCCATGAATATCCTTTTTTTTAAAAGCAAAGCATAAAAGAAATGGGGTTGGGTCTTAATATGGTGTTTTCCCTTGGTTGTTGTTGCCTTGTTTTTCAATTGTTTTATTTTTTACATTTAAATTTGCAATTTTCAAAAGATGATGGTGGTCTTCATGCTTTTTTTTTCCTCACCTAATTCCCCATATCCATCCCCATGATGATCCTTCCTTTGCTCTTCATTTTTAAGAAAAAATAAAATCTAAAATAAAATGTGCAAATGGTATTAGATTTATCTTTAAAATCATACCATGTCAATCCCAAATTTAACATTATCTTGGCCCCCTATTTTTTTGCTCATGCCCATAGAAACCCATAGGAAATTGAAGAACAAGGCAAGGACTACTATGAGGATGGCTAAAAGAAGCTCAACAAGGCAACAACAAAGCATGAAGACCACCGCCACCATTTACAACCTCCAATTTTCAAGTTGAAAAAAAATAAAAATTGAGCAACAAGGTGAGCAAGCTCCAACTACACTTGTTCCAAGAATTGAATCAAGCCCCTTTCCTCTTTCACCTCCCTTTCTTTCCCTCTAACTTGACATAAAAATGTGTATAAAAATAATTTGACGAAAACAAAATGACATAGGTTGCATGAAAACATAATGAAACACAAAGTTGTTACAACTTTTTTTACTTATTCACAAAACAATGGTTTTCAAACCTCACACATTCTCACTTTTGACTCGTGTGAAAACCAAAATGCAAAACAAAAACATACACACTAAGCTTATATGAGCATCTTGTGAAGGTTTTGGCAATGGGCACACAACACAACACCAAGCTTAAATTTGGGTGCAAAAATGAATTTTGTGCCCCATTGAATTACAATGTATTTCTTTATGTGATTTTGACAATTTCAATTCATGTAATAAGCAAACATGGGTTTTTGGCCTTGTCTTTGAATGACTTTACAAGTAAGTTTATTAAATAAAATAATTTTAAAAACTCAATACTAGGACAAGTTTGGTATGTTCAAAAGTCAATAATAATCTAATATTGCTATAAACCAAGAGTAATTACTTTAAACATGTTACTTTTAAATGTGGGGTAAAACCCTTGGCATTAGGTCTTATCAAAATAACAGCTTGTGTGAAGCAAAATTGAGGTGTGCCTAATTTAATAAAGTTCATTTTTGAAGTTTTTATTGAGCATAACAACCTTGATTGGTTTTTTTAAATAAAGTTTTCAAGCATCGTGTGAAAAAAAATAAAATGGTGGAGGTAAAATTGCACTTTTTAATGTGGCCTCCAAATATAATAAACAAACCAAACCTGGCTTTTGTGATACCAACATTTAATATAGTTTTTCCTAAGGAAAAAAAATCATTTGTTATAGATGAATTGGGCACGAAAGGAACATTTGGGCAAAATTGGGTACAATCATATTTGGATCTAGAAATTATTAGCAATAAATATTCCAAAGGAGATTGTTTAGTGTGTGATTGGTGAACTTAATCATGGAGGAGGTTGCATTAACAACAATATTGCAAGATTAATTGTCAAAACTAGTTGTTGGCAACAAAAATGGAGTTTCTATGTCTCATCTCTTGTGTTAATAAGTTTATTTACATTCTAGATATCTTTTTTTTGTCATCTCCATCAAGTTGAATTGTGCAAGTTTTACTGGATCTATCATGCATTACTATATCAACACCCAACAAAATTGTTTGATACACATGTTTGCATTATGGACTACACCATATACAAAAATATCTACAAATACATTATATAATCTATCATTTTGAATTTATATTTATGTAATTTATATTTTAAAAAATCAAAGGAAGATAAAATGAAAATAAAACCATTATTTTTAATTTTGATATTCTTGAATTGACATTACATAACCTTTGATTAATTCAAATTTTAAAGTTTTTTCCCCTAATCACGAGGTTCTAGTGGATTAGAACATTTTTTGTCATCTAATTTCATTGTTGTTGTATGTTTCACAATTGCATGTAGACCTCCTCCTCATCATTCTTTACAATTTTGAATCACTTGCAAAATGTTTGTTCCAGCTCTTCAAAAGTGCAATTTGGATGGTCTTGAACATAATTTTCTTTCCATTCAAAAATACTATCCCTTAGAATAAAATCAAACAAATTGATGATGTCAGCTTTCATTGTTTCACCATTAATTTTAATGGCTTTTTTTAATATTTTGATGTGAGTATTAGGATTAGTGTTTTTGACATAAGTTGGATATTGTAGTTTCATGTATGGCACTTTGGTTACTAGTTCTAATATAGGTTGCACAATAGGTGGTTGATACCATGGTGGTATGATCATATGTGGGTCAGGTGTTGGACATCCATAAGATCCAACAAGTGGATTAAGAGGTGGTCCTCTAGGAGGTTCTTTTTCAAATGAACTTCCTCCAAATGAGTCTCTAGGTTGTCCTCCATCCAATGGTTAGTGAGCAAAATCTCTGGGTACATAAGTTGGTAAATTGGTAATAAATTGTACAGTGGTTGGAATTGGTGTAGTAACATGTTGCTAAATAGGTTGTTGATCCTTACTACCTACTGGTTGAACCACAATAGGAAACTAATTTCCAACGAAGTATATGTTGGTGGTACAACATGTTGTTTAGGTACTGGGTACATATTCCTAGGTACATAACTTGTATAATTCCTAAAGATTAAGGAATCAAGTCCTTTTGTTCCAATTGGATATGTTATATACAAACTAGGATCTAAAGGCACAAAAGGGGGTATGACATTATACCACTTGGGTATGTTGAGGTAGGTAACATATTGGTTTTACCTAATACAATTGGTGTAACAAGTTGTGACCAAGTTTTTTGATAGTTAATAGGTACTATCATATGACCTATACTAGGATTCATGGCTTGAGTTCCTAACACATACACATTGGGTACTACTGTTGTAGTGGTTGGAAAAACATGCTGATGAACATTTTTCACCTCCTCTTGTAATAATTATCTTAATCTATCATCAACAAATGGGCAATAATTGAACAAATGTCCTGCATGTTGACAATATGAGCAGATTACAGTTCCAGCACCTTGGTTTCCTCTTAAAACTAGTATGTGATGTAAAATGTGTGTTCTTTCACTTGAACAAAGTATTGATCTGACATGTTAGGTGCCTTGTGGATATGTGACTCCCTATCGAACAACTGTGGTGTTGCTCAAGGTTTAACATGTTCTATATGTGGTATAGAAATTGATTGATTATATGATCTTCAGTCAATGTGACGAAGTTGCTCTAACCTATAAAGTAGGTGAAGTCATTCCATCTTTGAATTAGTGGGCACCAAATTGATGTTGGTGTTTGGTGTTTGGTTTTGAAAACCAATGGATGTTGTAATTGGTGTAAAAGCACCGATTATGGGTAAATTGTAACTTGGGGTTGTAGATCACCATGGTTGTCATATAAAGACAACTTCATCAAACGACTAAACAAGTTTATGATTGTCATCATGATAAACACTCACTACCCATGGTTGGGTTATTCTTCATGGTGTTTTTTGATGACTGGTTGAGAGTGCTATTGGGTCTCTCTGCACAATTAGTTATACTACATTTTGATATTGTTCATTAATTTTTCCCTTTTGTGCTGTATCTATGTTTCATGCATTCACAAGTTCATTTCCCATAGGTTGCATTTGTTGTTCATCTTGTTTTTGTGTGGGTGCCGGCAAGGTAAAGTAGACAAAAAAAATAGTTCGCTTCATTGCAATTCTATAGTGTTCGACAAAATCAATTATAATGTAGATTTTAATTAAAGAATTTAAAGGATATAATTAAATAGATGTTTAATAGACTTACATGGCTTGCATTTCCTATTAAAAATTAAGCATATTGATGGATATTCATTCTACTAGATGAAACATTAGTTTTTGCCTAATTTCAAAAAATTGCTTGCAAGTAGGTCCATACAACATGAAACTCCCAAAAAAATTATATGGAGGCATAAATATTTATATGGTGCACCATTATGTAGCATCAAATTATGGCTATAATCACTATTAAAATTCCTAAATTTTTTCATTAAAAATTTTGGTAAAAAAAGATCCATTTTGGATATGTGTCAAAAAAACCTCTTAGTCATTTTGGACAAGTTGTTTTGAACCTGTCCATTGTGATTAGGCCATGTATTTTTTGACCAAGCCTAAGTTGGCATTTTTGTCTAGTCATTTCGACTATTACTTTTGACTAGTCAATATAACAATCAAATTATTTTTTGATTGGTCAACCACTATTTTGACTAGGCAAATGCCATGTGGCATTTAAATAGTGGCCACCAAAGTTAAGCCATGTGGCATTTAAACATTGGCCACCTAAGTTATGTCACGTGGCATTTAAACATTGGCCATCTAGGTTATGCCACATGACATTTAAACATTGGCCATTTAGGTTATGCCACATGGCATTTAAGCATTGGCCATTAGGCTATGCCACATGAATAGAACCTAAACAACCTAGGTTAGACCTAAAATTAAATATCTACTTCTAAGGTCCCTATGTCTAAATACCTATAACTTAAACTCCTAAGCCTAAGTCTAGGTGCCTATGATTAACAACTAAGTATAAAAATTTAAAGTAGGCTAAGGCAATTTAAGCTATGACCTTTACTAGGCTTAAATGTACCTATATTAAGCCTACACTTAAATAACCTAGGTTGGAAAATCCAATTTCATTTTGAATTTGGCCTTTAAGGTTGAACCTTTTCAATTGACTTGTCTCAAGTGACCTTCTTTTTTTAAATATATTTTATGTCTTGGATTCTTATGGTGCATCTATTTATATTATGCATCATTTGGAAAGGACAACAAACAATATGGGACAAATTTTTGGGAAGGAGAAACTACGTAATGTCCACACAACATTATTCTTAAATAACTATGTAGATATGTACATAAATTAAGTAAATAAATAAATAAGGTAAATATGTATGTTAATTAAGTTAAAATAAAAATTATTAATAGTTAATATATAATTATTTAGTTATAATTAATAATTACAACCATATTAAAAATATTTAAATTATATAAAATATCAAGATAGTTATAATGTACTATAGTGTTTATTGATAATTACAACCCAATTATAATTAATCCTTACAAATTTGACCTAATTCATTATATATTATCAACAATGCATTTGTAATAATTTATATTTAACTATTTAATTACACATTCATTAGTATATTTTAGGTAAATAACTAGTTAACCAATTAATAATTTATCATAGGTATATAAATGGCTCACCCTAGCTTATATAATTAGGTTACTTATAGGTTAAAATATAAGTAAATAGGTGGAATATAGGTAAGGTATGTATAAATAAATACACCTACATATACATTAATTATATTTAAGTTATTTAACCACATACTTACATTACATAAATTAAATAGGTGGTTAAATTTAACCTTGGAAAAATTAATTATGTCAGAACTAATGATTAGTAAAATAATGTTTAAACCAACCACAACTAAATTAATTATGAAAAAATGAATGATTATTAAATTAATAATGGTTAAACCAACAATAAATATGGCCAAACTAGCTAAGGAATAAATAATTTATGGATAAACCAACCATGTCTAAACTAACCATGAATAAAGTTAATATGGCTAAACTAACCAATGAATAAATATTGTATGGCTAAACCAACTATGCATAATTTAATTATGGTTAAAATAAAGATGAATGAAATAATTATGGTTAAAATATTTATGGCAAAACTAACCATGGCTAAACTAGAAATGGTTAAACTAACCATGAATAAATAAATTTGGATAAACTAACTACTAATAAAGTTAATATGGTTAAATTAATTAGTGAATATATATTTTATGGAAAAAAATATGCAACAATTAATTTTGGTTAAAATAAACATGAATGAAGTAATTATGGCTAAAATCAAAATGTTTAAAATAATTATGGCAAAATTAACCATGGCTAAACTATAAATGATTAAACTAAGCATTGGTAAATAAATTTGGCTAAACTAATAATGAGTAAATATGATATGGAAAAATCAATTATGTAAAAATTAATTATGGCTAAAATAAACATGAATGAAATAATTATGGCTAAAATCAAAATGATTAAAATAATTATGGCAAATTTTAATATGGATAAAATAGAAATGATTAAACTAACCATGAGTAAATAAATTTGGCTAAACTAACCACTAATAAAATTAATATGGCTAAACTAACTAATGAATAAGTATTTTATGGCAAAACCAATTATGTAAAAATTAATTACGAATAAAATAAACATGAATGAAATAATTATGTCTAAAATCAAAATGATTAATGTAATTATGGCAAAGTTAGACATGATTAAACTATAAATGGTTAAACTAACCATGAATTTTTTTTTGGTTAAACTAACTATTAATAAAGTTAATATGGCTAAATTAACTAATGAATAAATATTTTATGGAAAAATGAATTTGGCTAAAATAAACATGAGTGAAATAATTATGGCTAAAACAAATGTGTTTAAAATAATTATGGAAAAAACCAACCATGGCTAAATTAACAATAGTTTTAAATTAAATATGGGTCTATTGATTATGGTTAAATTTAGTGGGGTAAAATAATAATATTTAAAATATATATATAGTTAATTCAGTTATGCTTATAATAACCATGGTTAATTTCATTATGGCAAAACCTAATGGCCTAACTAGTAATGGTTAATTAATTTATGCTAAACTAATTATTATGGTTAAACTTACTAAGGCTAAACAAACTATTGTTAAATTGACCATGGTTAAATTATTTATAATTACTAAATTACTTATGGCTAAATTAACCATAATTAAACTAAATATGGCCAAAAATTTGATGGAATAATTAATTATGGATAAATAAATAATGGTTAAACTAACCATGGTTAAAACATATACAACTAAATAAACTATGGTTAGTTTTAATTTTAATTGGTTTTTTCATAGGTAATTGAACCATAATTAATTTCAATATAGTCAATTTAACCATAGTTAAATAAATCATATATATAGAATTAATTTGGTCATGATTCATTTAGTTATGATTAGTTCATTTTTACATTTTTCAACTTTTTTTTAATTGGTCAAACATAATCAAAATGTTAAATGTAATCTTAAGATACCCAACTAGTATTAGAATTTGTAATTGGCCCTTTTAACAAGGCCATTGGCCACTTTGACTAGGCCTACTTAATTAGCCCTATTGATTGAATATAATAGGTGTCCTTATTAACTAGGGCACTTGTCATTCTAATCAAATTGATTAGTTAAAAAATACTTATTATCATTCAAGCCCTTGGCCTTTAGTCAAAACACATGTCTTATAGTTAAGAAACCCCATCTAGTCAACTTGGTTAGTTTGAAAAAATAGGAATTTTAATAAATGAATATTTGCAAATTAGAAGAAAGTGTGTTTGAAATGCATAATCACAACTTTTATTCAAACATATTTTCAACCTACTTTTTAAAGTTCAAATTTAAAAAATAAATATGTTTTAGAAATAAGAAAACAAGGGCAATGAATAGTTATATTTTGTTTTGAGGAAAAATAAAATAAAATTGCACCAATATATTTAAACCCACAAGTAAAAATTATGTTCTAGTAGGATGCCAAGTAAAAAAGTAACCCAACAACAAATGGGGACTGTTGATTTAAATTTGTAGATCTTGTGATCAAATGGGCAACAGTAGGGTACGTCCTTAATTTGAATTAAGAGACCTTGTTAACAATTTTTCCCCATTGGTCAAAATTTTGAACGTTTGTTCATTAGACTACCCATGTTTTTTAGAAACACCTATTACCTAAACCTCTTGCCCTCCAATCGACTTGCCATCTTTGTCGAACACACATCATCTATGATGCGTCTTACCCACGCATCAACATTCTTTGAGTAGTCACTCCCAATCACAACCTTATGCATTAACATTCCTTAAGCGTGCGTTCTTTGCCAAATTCACAAGATGTTGGTAACAATCGTTGGAAAATATTTAGCTCTTGTGAAGGTGACATCATGGGACAATACTCAAGTGGCTTGCCAAATATGTGAAGCAACTTCAAGAGGAGAAGCTTAGAGATGTTGAAGTGTTGTTTGCTCAATTTAAGAGAAGGAAACATTATTAAAGAGGTGGCCATACTCAAGGGATGTGAAAGAAAAACTCTCAAATTAAGTATTACTTCTTTTTGTTACAATACTTCGTGTCTTCCCATGGTTTTGCCTCCTTCGATAGATGGGTGTCTCATCTGTAAGGTCTATAAAAAACTGCATGGTCTTACACCTACCTAAGTTTTTCATTGAGAATGTGAACACATTCTCATACTTAATTAACAAGTTTGTGACTTGGTCTTTCCTTCTTGGTGAGTTGGTTCCCCATAACAAAAGGGTAGTTGGAAACATATGGAATGGAGTTGGAAAATGTGTTTGAAGAACTTGGTGTATTGGGTTTCTCCACTATCCAGTTGTGTAGATTCATAGAAGGTTGTAACTGTTTCTCTAGAAGTTGATGTACCTTCAGGTGTATCAGAAACAACTTGAGTCAAATTACATGGTACTTTTCCCCCCCAACACTAAGAGTGAAGTGTAGAGTGTTAAAGATAGGTAAGTGTATTTGGTCGGGGTGCCATGTAGTCGCATTGTTAGAATTGCAAATTAATTGAATCAATGTTGGTGTTGTGTACATTTGAAAGAGTACACAGGTTACCAACAACCATATGGTTGGTAGGAATTCTAATCATCCAATATGTGAGAAACCTGCAAGTTGGGGTTTTTGATGGTGTATCTTAGAGCTAACTGCAAAACTAAGAGTGGTGCAAGGTTAGTCCACTAGTTGTGCAGCTGGTGCGCATAGGAACCGCAATGTGCCGTATCAAGTAGGAGTAGTTCTCTAAAATAATGCTTGACCAACGTGTAGTGCTCTTGGACTTTCTCTATTTAGTCAAGCTAAGAAGGGGAGTTCTCAATTACATAACCAAACATAGGAGATTGAGCCCAAGTGATCAATCGTACCATGTCCATGGAAGGATCGAATCTTGTGTCACTCAAGCCTTTTTAAAATCTAGTTGCTAAAAATCCTTAACACTCCCAACCTGACATGATGAGGTCCACGAGGCCAAGTAATTCCATATGCTTCTTTTGAATTAGTTGTATGTCAAGGGCCAAGAAAGTGAAATTAGCCTTCCATGCGGTGGTTGCAAATTATTGTGGAAATCTGGTTGTGAGCTCCATCATTTTTGATGTCGCCACTTGCTTTATAATAGAATCAATGTCTACCTAGAAATACCTCTGAACCACCATCTTGATTGTACTAGGGTTTCGAAACTTATACCAATACCACCAAAGAACTCTAGTAATGTAATCCCCTCCTTAGGCGGTGTCCAGGTGATTAATTGACGAAGTATTGGCTTAATCAATTTGCCATGGCTCTCCATGTTTTTAAAACTAAACAGAGCTTAGACCAAGGGCTTGTGGACTGTTTTGAACCATTGTAAAACCTTTGGTCCGTGTTGAATGTTCATAGGAACCACCCTCAAGCTTTCAGTAGCTTGAGCGTAAGTTGTCTCTTCTTCATCCCTCTCTATCCACTCATGGCTAGCTTGTTGGATATAGGAAATGGTGTGTGTTTCTTTGAACATACAATGGTGAGCCATAGGATTATGGTTTTCATGTAAATCAAGGGGTATGTATCCTAGGTGGTGGCCATTAGACTTTTAATCCACTCAGTAGTACGCATGCTCGAACCAATTATCAATTGTGAAACCTAGTGGATATAAGGGCTTTTACCCAATGAACACATCGTAATTGGTGGCATTAGTGACTAAACATTTAACTTGTAAGCAAAGCTCTTGATTTGTACCTTCATTGAAATTAAATGCAATCAAATTCGAGCTTTCCCAAGTACCCTTTCTATGCTCCCACTAGCGATGCGAATTTACCACATAGATTTCGGTAGTTTGGAGTTGAGCATGCCCATCTTCTTGGCGAATTGAACTCTAAGAATTACTTGTTGGGCACCTGTATCAAGAAGTACCACTCTGGGTGTATGTCCTCCCACTTAGATTACTAATTCATTGTCGACAATGGCAACTTCGGTGGCAATGGAAGTTCTTGCACAAGGCACCACCTTCGGAAATGAGTGAAAGACTTTATGGAGAGAATGGTTATCCACAACGCCTTTATTGAATAAAAAATCCATAAGTGAGGTGTTCTTAGCTCCCTTCTAATATGTGAATGTAGAATCAGATGTAGGAGAGCCCATTAGTTTAGCCATGTTAGAACTAATGACCAGATTACGAATGCCATCTATAACATGTGAGCTAATTGAATGTCTTTCTAAGGTGTTGGATGGGACCCCTATAACATGTGGATCAGGGATTGGTAGAAGATTTGATGAAGTGTTCAGAGTATCCTTTAGTGTTGTAATTATGTCCTTGGTGCTTAGCTTCAAATCTTCAAAGTAAATAACGGTGTACTCAAAAGCTTTTGCATCATTTCACGCATTTGAAATTAGCACTCCATAAGCTGATTAGTGGAAAATTGTGTGTTTTTTTAATGTACATGTATTCCTGGGACACGAGAATTTGATGCCCTAGCAGCTTGTGGTGTAGTAGTCTCCTCCCCCCTTGCCAACAAGGTGCGTTCTTTTTCCGTGTTGAGAGGACAAAAAGATTGTGGCATGACTGTTCGAGCTCCTCTAACCTTAGTAATACGACTTGAACTAGATGTGAGTCCATTAGTTTGAATTACCTGCCTAGTGGCAGAAACTCTAGGTGCCACATTAGCCTCTAATGTCGCGAAATAGGAAAGGCAAAAAGAAGTGGTAAATTATAGTGTGAGACTAAAATTGTGTGCATTGGAAAGAACATACTCCCCAACCATGACATTGTGTGAGAGGCCATAAAATAATCTAGGAAGTCCCTCTTGTGATCCTGAACCCCGTACAGGTTGGGCATGACTAACTGGTTGGGAAGACGTGCCTTTTAAATTAGCACGTTGGGCCCTCAATGATTCGATTTCACTTTGTAGAGTTTGAATTTGAGCGGCATGGGCTTGAAACACCTCTTTTTTATTAGCATTGTGCTTTTTCTTCTTAATGTTTTTATTGGAATTACTTTTGGTGGGGAAAGCTTGAATGGAAGGTTGAGGTGCCTTAGCTTTTGGTTGAGGGGCAACAAAAGATACTGGGAGATTTTGCCATGGTAATCGTAGTTGTTTCTATTTCGAGAACTTGGCAAAATAAACAATTTCCTGATGTCCTTATTTCCCACAATAATCATAAAAGAGATCCTCGGAAGGAATGTTGCACTCATTAGTTTTGTGGGTAGGATTGTCATAGTAGTTGTAAGAAGGTAGGATGGGTGCAGCTGAGTGCACCGTTTTAGCTTTTGAAGAAGAATGTGATGATTTGGTTGGCGTAGTTAGTGAAGGCTGAGGCTTTGAACATGATGGAGGCCTCATAGTACTGGCCTCATAGTGTGCATGAGCCAGTTCTAACTTTTCATAATTGTTATACATATCCAACAAAGTGTATAAGTCTCCAAATTTTGCAAAAACCCCTTGCAAAATTTGCGCATGGAGTGTCGAAGTACTTTCTAACAAACGAAGATACCGCTGGGCAACTTCCAAGTCTGTGATGCTCTGAGTATCATCTTTGAGCTTGAGAAGCCTCTTGTAAATCATCTTGAGGGTTTCATCTTTCTACCGATAGAAGGTGGCAAGCTGTAGAATTTTTTCAAAACTCTTAACCGAAAATTCCAACTCAAGAATTCAAAAGAACTCCCCCATTAGATCAACAAAAGTTGTTGCATCAATGGTGGGAGGAAAGTTTGCGGTAACAATAATGAGTTGTTGAAAAGAAATGTTTATTGAAGTAGGTACTGGATTTGGATTATTGGGCACAATTCCATGATGTGCAATGGTAGCTTACATGCAGCTTGCAAGGTAGTGGCGATGGTTGTGGCATAAGTTGGATTGGGGATTTGAATGACACCCAAAATCTTTGGAGAATGTTGTTGTAGACATCCAATGCCTGATAATGCACATAATGGGACATTTGTTTGAATGCGAACAACTCGGTGTAATTAACACCATACTTGACCTCCAATTCACAAACCATAGTTGAAAAAGTTGCCTTGAACTCCTTCAAAGAAATGGTACTTGGCCTTCAGCTAAAATTTTCAATTATCCTAGAGGAATTGTCGACCTCCATGGTGTATATGGGTTTAGAGGTAACGGCTTGCAATGGAATATACGATGATGGTGTGAAAGTAGGTGCGACATTAGGCGTACCCACTGATTAACCCCTCCAAATGAATTCTGATGTACTGTTGATGTAATGTAACATGAATTTGAATTCCTGGTAGGAGTTGTATTGGATGACGGTGGTGTTGCAAACGTTTGATGGTATTGTCGTGAAGATCATGAGCTCAAAGAAATCAGTTTAAATGATTGTGCGTTACTTCGTAACTGATACCTTGGCTCTGGTTGAGCGGTAGTGTTTTCATCATCCAAGGACAGTGTTGTCCCATGCCCCCAAATTTTGTAGCAATACAGAATACTAGCTACAATGTTTTGACATGACATACAATTTGAAGAATACGGTGTGTCGACAAAGATGAATGGCGATGGAGGGACGTCGATGGATGGATGTTTATGGACGAAAAGGGCCAAACGGACGTTGGATGAATGGATGTTAGGTGGACGGACGTTGGATGCGACGGCCACCATGCTGTTAAGCGTCCGTGAACTCTGCAGTGATGGTGAACGGCGACGTGTCGGCCATGACATTGTAGAATGCCAGTGAGCTCTGTAGTAATGGTGGACGCGATGTAATGGCCACGGTGTTGTGAGGTGATCGTGAGCTCTACAACAATGGCGGGCAGCAATGCGATAGATGCCACGCTGTAAATTGCCCAGGAGTTTTGCATCGATGGCAAGCGGCGACGTGACGAACGTTGCATTACAGATCGCTTGGGAACTTTATAGTGATGTGATGGATGTTGCGTTGCAGATCACCCGAGAGCTTTGTAGTGATGGTGTACAGAAGAGATTTTTTTTTTTCTTACTTGACGCTACACTTGGTTTCGGTAGCTTCGAGAGTTTTCAAGGCTTTTTCTGCCTCCTCTTGTGCACAACAGATGATGATCCATGTGATGTCCACTAGTGCACGAGAGAGGGGACGAAAAATCAGTCGTAGGAGGGAGGAGAACGCACCAATAGAACGTCGTCACTGATTATTATTACTAGAAACAAGCTGGAAGAAAAGAGGTAGTTTTGCATCGACAAAGCTTCAACGTTGCTGCTATTACCACATGAAGAAGAAAAATATGCGACCTCGACATTGCATCCATCAAGACATCCTTATGGTCGTCATAGTTGCGGCAATATCAATAGATCAAACTTTCCCACGAATAACAATGCGAGAGTCTGGCTTTAACAAATTCCCGAGCTTATTCACTTAGTAGCAAACAATTGCAACAACAACACCAACAGCAATAATAACAACATCAACTACAACACTAGTAATAACAAAAACCCAAAAAATTTGAAACTAAGAAAAATTTGCCGTTTTCAACATTAAGCAATAGAGAGTAGATTTTTTAATAATTAAATTGCAAAGAAGGAAAGAAAATGTAGTGTATGTAAACGGTGGCCGTGTAATAGTTGTCGTGAACATTTACAAATCCAATCTAACTATGGAAGAAACTTTCCCTAACAAAGGAATTCTAAAAAAAATAATAAGAGAAGAAAAAAGCTTGGCCTTTCATATAGGCATCAACAAGTTGAAACCTTAAACAAGCCATAACCCTAAAACAACTAATAGCGTACAATTATCTAAAAACGTACATTAACCCTAAAAACATACATTAACTCTAAAAGGCATGATTGGCATGCCCGTAACCGGATGTCATGTATGAGGCCATGCATATGGGCATGACAAGGGGTGCCCCAAGTTGATGCCATAATGTTTCATCCTATGGTGGAGAAGTTGTTGATATGTAACAATTTTTTTCCATTGAAAATTCATGTAGATCAAAACAAAAATTTCAATGATTAAAATTTTGAAAAATTGATATATGGATGATTTAAAGAAAAATTTCATAGGATTTTTATTGATTTTGTATAATTCTTAATATGGTCATTCCTAGACAATTCTAGAGATGTTTCCAAATATAACTATCTCATTTTCAAGTATATTTACCTCACTTCCTTTTCAATAATTTTCTTCTATTCTTATGACTACCTCACTTCTTTCATAATAAATATATGTTATTTTTATAACTATTTCATCTTTTCTTTAATCCATCAACATGGATACAAGAAAACAAATTAACATGGGCCTTATATGCATATGCATGATATTTATGTTAATCGAAATTAAATTTGACATTGACATAAATAATGATGAATTATCAATAATCATATGGGAATTTCATGTGCATGATATTTATATTAATTGAAACTAAATTTGACATTGACATAAATAATAATGAATTATTGATATCATATGGGAATATAATAAGAAAAAAATTGTCACTGATAGTTTAATTTATATGGAAATTTGGACAAGCTCTTGATGTTGTTGGGAAGGCCTTGATATGTAGACAATTTGCAAATTTTTAGACTTGAGGTCTGGGAAATGTTGAATTTTGAGTATTTTTTGTCATTGAAAACTCAATTAAATTACAAAAAAGGTTTTGGAAGGAAAATTTTGTTGGGTAGGCCGTTCACACTTGGACAGGCAACACTAGTCCTATTGAAGTTAGGAGTTATGCCTTGGATGAATCGGTGAGTTATGGTTGTTACGGTTCTCATCTCATGGATGATATTCATCGGCCAGAAAAAGCATCAGGAACTTGGGACTGCGTGTCCTGAAAACAAACAAATGAGCAAAGGCGAATTAGGGTTTAGAGTCTTGGACTTGCGAGGACTTGCGAAAGCATGGAGAAGCTGAATCAGGAGTACGCGGATTGAAAGTCGAGAATTCCGAGTGGAAGTGGTGCTGTGGAGAAGTGCAGGGAATATCCATAGATCCAATGACTTCTTCACATAATGTGGTGGTGTGCGATAATGGCACCGGGGTAAGTACTTGTCGCAGCACTACTTCGTCAAGCGGCCTTTTTTTGCAACTCAAAACAAGCTTTTGTCAGATTTATCTGACGATGAGAATTTTGCCTTACCCCTGAATTTTGTTCCAGATTTGGGTTTCTTAACTCACCAAATTCTGACATTTCTGTGGTGACCTGTTATCTACCCGCAGCATCCGAGTTTGCTTTGGCTTTAGATCTCTTTTTGCAGAGTGTTGAGGAGTGTAAATTTGGGTTCTGGCTGATCGGTTGTAAAAAGGGCACCTTATTTTCCTCTAACTGCTGCAATGAGGATTGAAATGCTGTTATGGAACCGTTGTTTTGTGGTGCAGAATTTTTGGGTTTTGGCTAATGTGCAGTATATGGACTTGGGGAAAAAGAAAAATGAAAACAAAAGAAGATTTTGTGCCTAGCTTGGGGGTTTTCCTGTTGGGTGGCCGAGTATATGCTTTGTTTCTTCTTCCGTTTTGGACATTAAAGTTGCCTACCCTATCTTTTCAACAGAAACCAAAAAGTTCAGGGGAGCACAGTTTGCTTGTGATTGGACTTAGGGTACAAACTTTACTACGTTTGGATATAAGGCTTTTGTCCTAGATTGGCAACAAGGTGATATCTTTTGTGCGTGTTTTTTGCAGTTTGTCAAGTGTGGATTTGCTGGGGACAATTTCCCAGCTGCTGTGTTTCCGTGCATGGTAGGACGCCCCATGTTAAGATATGAAGAAGATCTAGGTGACCAAGAGCTAAAGGTGAAATTATGCTGCTTCTATCCAACTGAGTGATTCTACTACATTCCCTTTTCAGAAGGCATGGATATCTTCTCACACTATTCTCTGGATGTTGCTTGATTGTCAAAGGATTTGATTTTGGGGATAGTTGATTGTAGGGTGTACATTCCTTTATAAAGCATCTGATTGATGCTACAACATGGATTGGCTTTGTTGGTGATTGTGGATGGGATTGTTTTGAGCAGGATATAGTGGTTGGCACTGCGTGCTCAGAACAGCGACAGCAGCTGGAAGTAACATATCCCATAAACAATGGCATCGTTCAGAACTGGGAAGACATGGGGCATGTGTGGGACCATACCTTCTATGATGTTCTGAAAGTAAGTTTGGGTGAAGCGCTCCATTTCAATGAATTGTGGAATATCCTTGTACATTCTCTGATTCCTACTGAATGGTCGTCTATTGCAAAGCAGTTGTGATAGACTTATATGCAGGAAAGTTCTTGTGTATATTGACTCCAAAGGCAGCAGCACCTGCAGAAGTCATCCATTCTGAATTCCTCCACCATTGATTGTGGTTGAAAAGATATCAAGATTTTATTGGAACAAATCTGCCAGGCTTATATGTAGTGCACAAATACAGTTTAAGAGGAAATCGGTTGAAGGCAAGAGTATTGTTGCGCGTGAATAATCACAAGCTTTTCATGTGACGATCAGCATTTTCTGTTGTGAATGTTGCAGGTTGATCCACCTGAGTGCAAGATTCTGCTCACAGATCCACCCTTAAATCCAACTAGAAATCGTGAGAAAACGGTGTGTCTACTACTTCTCTGACTCATAAGTATGGCAGGTTTTGTTGTGCTTTTGTGTTCTTTATGAGAGAAGAGTTTTATATCTGTTCACAATTATGTCATGGAAGTATTAATGTGTGTATGGAACTAGATTTTACAAGTTCAGTTAAAAGAACACATTGGACAAGCACAGAAGCAATTGGGAACAACATGAGTTAATGCAGACCAAATTAGAGCGAATATGGTGTTGGAAGGAGCATCAGTTCATAGTCTAGAAAATTTCACTTTCTACATTTGGCTGGCAGATTGAAACAATGTTTGAGAAATACAATTTTGGAGGTGTGTTCATCCAGATTCAGGCAGTCTTGACCTTGTACGCACAAGGTATAGGGTTCAAATCCTAAAGTGTAGTAGTGCATTGTGTTGGTATCCTGGGGTCTTAGGGGACAAAGAAGGAACAAGTTTTCATCCTTTTTTCTCTTACTCTTGAGCCATGAGTAGTTAGTTTTGGGTACTGTATCTTTTGGGTTCTTAATGTTGGTATCCTGGGGTTTTGTGGGATGAAGGAACAAGCTGGTGTCTTTTTCTGTTTATTCTTGAGCTCTGAGTAGTTGTGGGTACTGTATCTTTGTGGGTTCTATTGGAGTATCATTTTCTGGAGAGGATTACTGTGTTTACAGTCTAGAGAAGAGGCAGGCAGGTGGGACTTCAGATGCTGATATTGTTTAAATAGGAAGCTGATACTAATGTTTCGTTTGTTTTATCTGTTTATTATGAGCAAGCTGCCTTCTCTTAGCAATTTGTACTTATAAGATATTGTGGATGGCAGGCCTTCTGACAGGTCTGGTTGTTGACTCAGGGGATGGCGTCACTCATGTGGTGTGCATTACGCCTCCATTCTTTTCTACATTATTTTCTGAACAGGAATAGACACACTTGGGTGTTGTCAAAGCTCAGTGTAGGTGCAGTAGTTTATGAGTATTCCTTTCAGAGAGACTCTGATGAGGGTGTGGTTTGTGCATGAAGGTGCCAGTGGTGGATGGGTATTCATTTCCTCATCTAACAAAGCGGCTGAACATAGCAGGACGCCACATCACATCCTACCTTATTGATCTCCTTCTTAGACGAGGGTAAGGAGACATGGCCATTGACATCTTTGTTGACTCCACAATTTGGCAGTTTTAGCAATTGGAGTATTAAGTCGCTCCTTATCCTGTCAACATGACGTCAATGAGTACTGTCAACATGTTGACTGATTTCCAAAGGCTTTTGTGTAGGATTTCATACCTTCAGTGTTCTGAAAATTGATCTTAATTCTGTTTTCCTAATTTGCAGTTCTATTTTCTCCTCTTCTTACATAATTTCTAGGAGCTGGGTATATATAGACATATATAATGAAAGAAAGCTCGCTATTTTGTGACCCTTCAGCATTGAGGGTTTTTGTGTGGGTGACAGATACGCATTTAACAGAACAGCAGATTTTGAAACAGCAAGAGAGATCAAGGAGAAACTTTGTTATGTAAGGTGGGCATCTGGTCTTTACCCCAATAATCTCTATTGCAGACTCTACAATATCCATATTGGCATCCCTATTCAGTTTGGTCAATTCTACCTTATGACAAGTTACCCACTAGGCCAAGGGGTTGGAGAATTCTGGATAATACTTGAATTGGGTTGTCTTGTGACACAGTATTGATTACAAACGGGAATGTCAACTTGGCCTTGAGACAACAATTTTGGTGAAGCAGTATACGGTGCTTTGGCTTCAACCCTAGCTCATGAAACCTATATACCGAAAAGTTGGGCTTTGGGAACAGAGATGAGGACTCCCTTGAAATCTTCAAGCAATACCTTTGCTTTGTGTGTTTGGAATGTGGAGCTATGTCTAGAAAGGAAATTTTCTGTTCTTACATTTGGGGTGGTTCTTGGGTTGAAACAGCTACCAGATGGAAGAGTAATCAAAGTTGGGGCAGAGCGGTTCCAAGCACCTGAAGCCCTCTTTACTCCAGTAAGCATCATTATGTGGATAAGATACTACACCTCCTCAGTCAGTTGGTCTCTTTAGGCAAAAACCGACACTAACATGAGAAAGTGATTTTTTAATTTTACTATTATTAATTTTTTACTGGGGTTAGAAATTTGCTTTCAATTTAGGTGCTTGGACATTTAGCTTTCTGCTATTCAAGTCATTGAATTGAGAATGTCTTGATGGCAGGAGCTCATTGACATGGAGGGTGATGGTCTGTCAGTTGCTGTATTTCGGTGCATTCAAGAAATGGACATTGATAATCGCATGTCGGTATGTAAAACTCTCTCTACTTACAATAGCTCACCTTTATAATTACCCATGTCTCTTGAGAGGTAGCTGACATCATGACTGAGTCTTTTCTTTGCTTTCGAAAATACAGCACAAACATAGAATGCAGATTTTTTCATGATTGTATGCCTGAAATTTTGAGCATATTAGTATCTACTTATCTAAACCCACCATCAGGAGCTGATGGAATCAGTGGGGAGTAATGGCAGCTAGTCCCTGCAACTGATGATGAAGGTGATGGGTCTGATACTCTGTGAGTGACACTCAAGGTTATGACTTGCAGTCGTGCTTGTTGTGTTGGTTTTTTCTTTTGGGCTGGAAACTGTCACCATGGATACCCTTCAAATTGTTACTGTGGAATTCTCTCTGCAATCTCATAGATATGATTGTTGACACCTCTTGAACTCTTTCTATAGTTAAAAGTCTGATGGTGTGAGTTTTTCATGACAGCTTTATCAACACATAGTGCTGAGTGGGGGGAGTACTATGTATCCAGGCCTTCCCAGCAGGTAGATTCATCTCCTTTTATTTCCTTCGTCTCTAGGTTGCATATATACCTTTCACTCAATGTTTTACACGAAATAGGTTGACCGGAAGGATTTCAGAGAAGACAATTGTGAGTGCTGCATGAAAAGGTTGTACAAAATGTAGGGTCTGCCTGAATCATTTCATTGATGCTGTGGCCAGCAAGAGGCCATCCCAGATGTCAACCTTACAACCCTGTTTTAGTTAATGAGAATGAGTAAAGGGCTCACAGACATCATCAGCTCTATTATAGTTTGCATAAGTAACAGCCTCAGCATTACCTTTCTCTGGGACTTTTATTACCCTACTATCTTGGGAGCTTTGACACAAATTATATTATTTTTAGAAATGTTGAAATTTTCAAAATTTGTTTCTTAGTAACAGAAATGTGTGAAAGCAGATATTGGATCTTCAAGAATATTATATTTACCCAAATGAAGTTTTGAAATTAATCAATTATTCAACAGACATGTGTTGAAGCTGCCAAGGTACTAGGGTATTGATTTTGTTGTGTTTATTTTTCTTTTGCTGGAACTGACACAACAATCACCTACGAAGCGTTATTGTAGAGTTTCTTCTGTGACCTCATAGATATGTTTTTGGTGATATTTTGGATATATTTTTAACTCTGGGTTTTTGGGAGTTGGATGTGGTCACAGGTTAGAGAAGGAAATCCGGGAACAGTACACACATGTTGTCTTGAAAGGAAACAAGGAGGGCTTGAAGGTAAAGCATTCTAGCTGATTATGATACTCAAACTCCCTTTGTATTGTTGATACTACTACCTCTTGCTTGTTTGTTCAAATCACCTTAACAGACTCAGAAAGTTGGAGAGAAGAATATTTTGGCAGAAATTGAGGCTGCGAATTGAGGATCCACCAAGGCGCAAACATATGGTCTACTTAGGGGGTGCAGTCCTGGCTGGAATTATGAAGGTAAGTGTCAGGGTTGAGGCTTTGATTGATGTTGGCTGCTTTCCTTTGTTCCACTCAACATCTTCTTCAGGAATTTGGGATCCGATTTAGTTAATTGTGGGTTTGGTGCTGGAGGAGACTTCCTAAAGATGTGAAGCTTCTTTTGCTGTTGGGTATTTAGACTTCATCTTTTTTGTTGAATTTCCACAAACCAGACATGCACATTTGGAATATCCAACAATCAAGCACTGCTAGGTTTTGTGATAATTGTGCTTTTGAACATAAACTCATTGGGAGGAAACGTTTTTGTCTGTGGGAGGGAGCAAGCATATTGGTTAGTTTGTGAGTGGAATTTGGTTATGTGCAGGACACACCGGACTTTTGGATAACAAAACGGGAGTATGAAGAAGAAGGATTCAATTGTTTGCGGAAATGTGGGCAAGCATAGGACACAGTATTGCAGCTCATGAGTTGAATACTTTGCTGTGACAAGATGAACTCACTCTATGGGCCATCATATACACTGATGTCGATACTGGGTTTGTGGAATTACTTCAGTTCCCTCAGATTCTCAGGGCAAGAAAGTTCTCACAAGTTTCCAGGGTTCTTGAAGCATCACACCAATAAGAAAGCCACAATGCTATGAACAAGAAAAACATGCTACCCAAGCCCACATGTCCCTTGAGTATTGTTGATGTATGCAACTTCTGACAGGCACACAGCAAGTTGACATTATTAATTTCTGTATGAGTATGCAATGGCTTTGCTCTTTGCTTTGCATGTTTTCTTGAGGTCTCAACCATTGACATTCCAACACAATCCTTTGCAAAAGAGTGGATCCTTCTATGATGTGCTCCTTACCTTATGTATGAAATGGCAGTTTTTGGAGTAATTTGGTGATGGGCTTCTTCAACCTTTTATTCAAAGTGGGTACTGTTGTGCTTGGTTCTGTCAAGTAGAATGTTTACTGTGAAGAAATAAGTCCTGCATTTTACCTGTGGTCCTTTATGCTCTCCTAAGCATAACAGATTGTTAACAGATTGATAGCAGTAAGTGTAGGGAAACGCCCTTGGAGCAGGGAGTTCCACCAGTAAGTGCCTGCCCCAGGAGGAGCCCAGGGGCATTATTTCCAAAACTCCCCTGCGCACTCTGAGGGCAGTATTGAGTGCAAAAATCCACGGAATTTTTAATTAAAAAATCTTTTCCCTGTGATACCTGGTGGGTATGTGGCAGGTATCACAGGACAAATAAAAAATGGTGGGGTGTTTTTGGGAAATGGAATGCCTGTGCATGTAGTTGTTTTGTTTTCTGAAATGCCTTGTGGGATTTTACAGTCTGTACGTGTGCCTCCATATACTCCAAGAAAAATTGTGGAGGTTTTTACATGTCTTTTGCCTGATCTCATTTTCAGTTTTGTTCTTAGATGACTTGATGGATTCTTGACATATCTCCATACCCTTTCTTTCTGAACAAGGTTCATCATGTGAAAGCACCGAACTCCAGAGTTACTCTTCCCTTTAGGACTCTGACATTGTTATGCAAAAAATTTGGAGAGATCTATCACTCATGTTAGGCTTGGGAAAAGCAAAGCTTCCATGTAGTTCTGAATGTCTGTGATTTATCCTCAGTTTGTCATTGTCCTTGGAAAGCTGACTTCTTAAGGTAATTTCCCTTTCAAATTGAAGAACACTAAACACTGACAAGACCTGCTTTGATACCATGCAGGAAAGTTAACCACTCATAACATTGAGTGAGGATCTTTACCCTCAAATTAAGTGACAAAGGAAGTGCCCGTCATTATAAATGATGTCTATGTTAACCGTTAGAACCATCCCTAACTGTAACAAATGAGATAATTGACTAATGTTTGAAGTGAAGAGTGATGACTAACCTTAATGAAGGTTGGGGTTCGGATCAATGCAAAGAGAACTTCCAGGAAGATTTTAGCAAGTTTAGGAGTCTTGTGAGGTCTGCTCGATCTAACTTTTGGGCACCTGTCCAACTTACGTTGGTTGATGCTTGTCACATGACCCCCTCCATTCTGCCTTGTAAGAAGGGGGACTACAAAGGGGCAGGAAAGACCATAAAAAAACCATTAAACAGCTCCTGCTTGATTTCCCAGCACATGATGGCTACACATCAACAAATGGCTAACTAGTTGAAAGTTGAGACCAGTGTTCTTCAGTTATTTGAATTTGTAAATTGGTTCTGGTTTATAAATTATTTCAGAATCAGAGAACTGTTGATTCCAGGTCTTTGAAAAACTCAGAATCAAACAACCACTGGTCCTGGATATTTCAAACACCCCAGAGAACCAGTGGCTCTCAGGAAAGAACCGGAAATGAACAGGTGGATTTATGGTCGGTTGTTTGGTTTTTCCCAAAAACTGAGAACCATGGTTATCTAGCAGAACCGAGTGTTTGATTTTTTTGAGAACCGCCGTTATAAATCATAAGAATTGGCCTGATACCTGTTTGGGTTTGTTCCTGTTTTTAATAACCACTCAAAATTGGCTGAGTTGAGACTAGTGTTGTGGGGTTCTTACTTTTGAACAGAACCTTTAGTCCTTGTTTCAACTTTTCTTAATTTGAAAGAGAATACCATCCAGTTCTAGACTAGGTTCTTCACATTTCAAGACTCTCAGGTCTATAAATAAAATTCCTAGTATGGCTAGTTTGGGGCTAGTTTCAGTTTTACTTGGAGGCTACAGTCTTTGTTCCAATTCTCAGGCTAGTGGGTTTTACTTTTGGAATTTTTTTTTCAAAACTTAAAATTGGTGACCTGGATAAGCAATAACACTAGGAGAAAATACTCCTTTTAAAACTAAATAATTGTTAATTACATGCCATTTTAAACTATGTTTCAACTACAAAATTTTCAATATTTAAATATATTAATGGTGATTACCCAAGAGTTGATTCACTTACTGATTTGATAGACAGTTGAAAATAATCCTTGATTGAGGGACACTTTAAAAATATTCTTGACATCATCAAAGTGCCCTAATGATTTACAATCCAAAAGTCGACTAGAGATGTGACATGTCATCAAATGTTATGTAACTATTGGGTTATGTGGTTACATCACAAGTCATCTATTCAACTATTTTGACAATCTTGTTTTATAGATGGATGAATTTTTTAAAGTTAGATGGATGAAACGTTGCGTACATTTATAACTTTGCATCCAAGTGGTTGTTTAAAACTCTTTTAAACTATATGTATTCATATGTTATGTTACCTATTACATATTTATACATAGGCGTACATAGGTTTATACTAGGTTGTTTAAGTGCCATGTGGCCTAATTTTAGGCTTAACCTAGGTGTCACTTGGCTTCGCCTAAGAGCCACATAAACTACATTAGTTAATCATCTAGGCTAATTAGTAGGTAGTAAGTTAGGTAAATAGGTAATAGGTTAAATTAAATAGGTAGCTAGATAATAGTTAAGTAGGTAATTAATTAAGTAGGTGTTAATATGTAATAGTTGTGATTAAGTTGCAACTAGGTTTTTCCTATATTGATTGTTTTTCATTTGAAATTTTTAAATGAAATAATGAAATGCATTAGAATTGATGAATAAACACAAAAACATGAAATGAAATTTCCATTAGGGATGAGCAATAAAAAAAGTTCAACCTTAAAATATAAACCCAAAATAAATAGGATTTTAATAGCTAGGTGCCATGTGGCCTAAGTCTATGCTTAGCCTAAATGCCATGTGGCCTAGGTTTAAGCATAACTTAGGTGCCACATGGGTTAATGGGGCCTAGCCTAACTTATGTGCCTATGTTTAGGCCTAACCTAACCTTGGTGGCATATGTTTAGGCCTAGCCTAGGTGCCACATGGCCTACCCAGCCTTATGTTGAGGTGCCTTAACATAGGCTACATGGTTTATGTTAGGTGTCATGTGGTTGAACCTAACATTATATGTCTAAATGGCCTAACTTGTGGATGTGGATTATTTCTTTACTAATAGTTATTGAATCTCTTTTTCTCTCTTGTCAAAGATGAAGAATGAATTGGATGTGAAAAAAACAATGATGAAAAAATGAAGCAAGGACTATGTCTTGTAAGATTCATCTTGAACTATGAAAGAGTCCAACAAATATTATGTCTAACAATGTGGTAAATAACAAAGGAAAAAAAATCTCAAGTTGTCAAAGTTAAATAGCCTAATTATGTTTTACATTTATTAATAATTGTGCCAAATATGCATTAATTCCTTGTTTTTGATGCACCTTTCTTTGTTACTTTGATTGTTTCCTTGCACATTTGTTTTGCTATTCCCTTCTAGGGTTTCATGTACCCTTCTAGCTTATTATTGTTGCTTTCTTACTTTCTTATTTTGTTATTTTACACTTGGTTGCTTTCCTTGTCCAGATTGGTTTTTTTCCCTTACGCATCTCTTGTAGGTGTTGAAGCTAAAGTTTTGGAGGTTGGAGTTCAATTCAACTTGTAAGTTTTTTTCATTTTTTTTGTTTTTATTTGCTTTTCAAATTTTCTATGCTTTTCAATTTCTTTTTTTTCATAATTCAAATTTTTTGGTTCATTTTTTGGTTATTTATTTGTTTACTTTTCTAATAATTGCTTATTTTTTTGTTGTTTTTTTAGGTATTTTTGTCTACTAGGAGAAGTTGGAGAATATATATATATATATATATATATGCCATGATTATAAGTGAATTCCTCTTGTAAATTTTTTATTTTGAAAAGATTTTTAGGTTAGTAATAATTTAAAACATAAGACCTTAAAACACATTTCAAATACCCTTTCACAAAATATTCTTTTGTTTTGACTTCTCCATTCTAATCTACACCTTTGTGAAAACCATTGTTGGAAAATGGAAAACTTTAAGGCCAATGAGAACAAAACAATATTGAAAAATGAATCATGTGATATTTTCCCCAGTGAAGTTTTTATGGAAGAGGAATCTTTGATAAAAGCAATGGAAGAAAATAGGATTTTGCAATTCACAATATAACACTATTGATAGTGATGAGAAAGAATTAAATTAAATTTCCAAAAGTTACATGCGCAAAAAGAAATATGGAGACCTGATGACAGAAATGCACTATGTTCGTCCTTTTATGTTGTGAATGAAAATAATATAGTTGATGGAAGAAAATATCAAATTATGCATTGTATGTTTTGTCACACTAATCCTATCATTTTTAATCCTAGAAGAAAAGAAAGGAAAATAGTTATATCATAATATAAAAAATGGAATAACAACATTGAAAATACATGTGAATGTAGATCATGCATTGCTTGCAAAAAAATGTTTTCACAAAAAGTTTTACTTGATTGGTGAAGAAGATGAAATAAGAGTATGTTTTGTCAAAATTGAAAGAATGTTATTTTATAACATCTAGTCTTGACTTATGGATGTCAAAGGGAGCACATGATATTTTTGCCTTAGTAATTGGTTTTTTGGGTATGGATTAACAATTTAAACATATCACAATAGGGCTGCTTGAGATAGATGAAACCAAAGGTCAAGTTTTAGAAAGAAATTTAATTGAATTCATAAGGAAAAATTATTGTGTATGTGAAGGATGAAGGTGCAAATTTGAATGTAATGACATCAACATTAAAATATGTGGTGAATTGTGAACTTTTTAGTTTGGAAGAAGGTTTCTACATCATGGTTTTTGGCCATCAATTTTCCAACACATGCTAATAGTTTTTTGCAAAACTTCAAATATGTTTCCATTAAATCTACCTAGTCTGATTTACAAAAGTGCATAACTTGGCCAAAGAAAATCTAGCATAGGTCGACAAGAATGGAAAGGCCTATATAGATCCTAGAATTCATCCAAGAAAGTTAAATACTCTTATAAAAAAATGTATTTTTTATTTAAAAAATTATATTCTAATTGTAAATTGATTTGTAGTCTATTTTTTTTTTCTTTTTCGAATATTAACATTTTGTTATTGGAAGCTTAATTATTTCAAAAACCCATTGTGTTATGTTATAGTTTGGAAATTGTTATTCATGTTTTTGGCCAAGTTCCACCCTCTCTCACTTGGCATATTTCCCAAACAATTGTTGATTACTTATCAATAATTGTTATTGCTTGTGTTTCAAACCAGTCCAGAGTGTTTCAAACTCTGCCATCACAATGAATTCAAGTTGAAGAAAGAAGTTGGAATTGCATTAGTTGTAGACTAGCTAATGGATGAAGATTTTGTTGCACTTGAATTATCTTTGCTTGCTTCTAACATTAAGAAGGAGGTATGTGGTATGCTTGACTATTTAATCCCTTCATTTTTAGAAAGATATAGAGAAAGAAAAGCTCAAACATGCTTTCATTGATATTAGATTCACAATTAAAAAGTCTTCATTTGGTGTTTGTGAGCAAATCATTTCAATTGTTGAAGAGTATGATAAAAAATCCTTACATTCTATTCTTTTGAAGCATTATCATTATCTACATCTTTTGGTAGATTGTGAAATTGGATTTGTAAACTAGAAAATTGATGAAAATTGTAGCTTAGATTTTTAAAAATGATTGTTAACACAATTGAACTAGTCAAAGAAATGGTTAATAGATAATTATTCATTTTAAAGAGATTTTAAATGAATGTTAAGGAGATAAAATGTCCTTTCCAATCGTGGCAAAAACATGAATCCATTTTCCCCACTATTTCTTACTCTACAAATATTGAGAATTGTTCAATCCCAAATAAAGATTGAAAGGAATTTTTTTTAGCCATCATACTCTTCAATCTTTGGAAATGTCGCTTACAATTAAAAAACTTGGAAAAATTAATATTTGTTGTAAAGAATTAGTGTAATGACCAAAGAGTTGGTTGTAAATCTCCTTATGGCCTAGTATAGTTTATTGAGATGGATGACATTTAAAAGAAGAGTTACAATAATTTGAAGGTGAATTTGAGTGAAATAAAATTTGAAATAAAAAATTCTTTGATTTATGCATTTTCATCATGCTTTTGCAAGTAATTTTGATTTTGATTTTTTAATTAAAAATTAGAGAATGCTTTCTAATTATTTGGTTGTGATCACCATCTTTGAAAATCACTAGTTCAAAAATTTATGAGAATTGGTTTGACTAAAACTTGGTTGGATTTTATCTTTTCAAAGTTCTAAAGCCCTAAATGGTTTTCTAAACTTGGAATTATATATATATTTTTGAGAACCTAATAGGTTCTTTAAAATGGTCTTGAGAATTGAAACTGACAATTTTCACAAAAAAATGAAAATTGTCCAATATTGGTGTTGCTCAGTTGTTGATTTAAAATGAACCTTCAATTTGAGTTTTATTTTGTGTGTGTGTGTGTGTTGTTTATGGAGCCTTTGGTTTGATCTTTGATATTAGTTCTTTGGATTTCTAAAACTTCCAGTTCTAGTCATTTTCACAAAGAATTTAAAGTTGGTCCAATTTAAAACAATGTTTAATTCCAATTCCATTACATACAACTAATTTTTTTTGGGTGTAGTGTTGGTCTTTTCAACTAGTGCACACAATTCAAAATAAAGAATATTAATATCAATTATGTACGACCAATCAAATGTAATTTGTCCAAAATGCAAGGCCAAACTTATAGTTTTTTAAATAAAATTGTAATATGTAATAGAACAAGTGAACCTATTTTAAATGGGGTAGCACCCCAATTCAAATACTTTTTCAATTTTGAAAAGAGGCTAATTCCATAATTAAGTTCCAATGGTAGTTCCAAGACAACTTGTTATGTATGTCATAGGTATATATGTAGGGTGTTGGGTTTTTAGAGTGGTTAAAATATAATCAAATATTTCAATGGTTTGTGTATTTTGGAAAGTGCATGGGGAAGTTGCAAAATGAAAGCCAAATTTGTGAAAGATGTACCTCTAACGGAGTCCACATAACTTGTGTTTTATATAATCATCAATTATTGGAGAGCTACATTCACAATGCAAAACCTTAGACATTTGATGCCCCTCTTATTAACTCTAACAAGTATTCCATAATAGTCATTTACGAAGAAGGCAAATTCACACAAAAGTCAACAAATTGAGCATTATGCCATTTGATCATTAAAGTTTTCACTTTAAAGGCATTAGTAAACAATATTTTGAATCAATAGAGGTGACAAAATGTCATAGACAAAAAAAGGGTCTTTTGAAGGTTGATGTTTTTAAAAAAATTAGTCAAGTAGCAAACATCCTAGTGGGTTGTTGATTTTTTTGGGGTTAATACACATAACAAAAGATGTACATAAATGTTACTTATTCATGGCATAATTTTGGTCACAAAGTGATGTATGTAACATAATATTTTCATGTGGTGGAAGGAGGGTGTGTTGTTTTTGACAAGCATACAATACCTATAAAATACCATGCAAAATTAATTGCATTAATTATTCCACCTTTATAAATGTTACTTATTCATGGCATAATTTTGGTCACAAAGTGATGTATGTAACATAATATTTTCATGTGGTGGAAGGAGGGTGTGTTGTTTTGACAAGCATACAATACCTATAAAATACCATGCAAAATTAATTGTATTAATTATTCCACCTTTTGGAATTATGATTTTTTATTATGTTTTAAAAATTTTCTATTTAAATTTTTTATAGTAATTTATAAATCATTATCTATAATATTTTTCACACAAAAACATACATAAAGTTGTTTAGGATAATATTTTGTAATCACTTAAAAAAGTTGATACCATGTAGTTGGTGACCTTGGTAGAAATTAAGGCAAAGTTCCAATGTGAATACTTATTGATTCCTTTTGAAAAAATGAACTTGCAATTGATTAGATGATGATGTAGGCTTTAGAACATGAGTGTGGTTAAAATTTTGACCCATTGATTTTGTTATTTGAAACTTGGCATTACCATTAGAAGTTAGAGAGCTATTCAATTTGTTGTTTCGAGGGGAAGGAACCTAAGAAGAAAATATAATTTGACTTTGGCATTTGGGCATAAACCTTTCTTTTGTGTAGAGAGTGAATAACACATTTTTCCTATGTGATCCAAGGGGACCTTTGATAATGTTGGTAGAACAATTTTGGTTGAAGGGCAATTTTTCAAGATCCTCTAAGTGTTTTCATCACAACACATAACAACACACAAGTTGGATTTCTTGTCCCTAGAACACCACACACACTTTTAGAAAACTTTAGTGTTGTTATGAAATTTTCATTTGATGAGAAAAGAGTTAAACATGAAATTAAATTTTGTTAGAGCTAGTCAACTTTGTGATAACCTTGGGCTCCGTTTCAAATGTGTTAGAGGTTTCAAATTCTATAGGGAAGTTTATGATTTGTTGAGTAATTTGCTATTATTTTTTGGTTTTGGGAATGTTCAAACATTTATTGGTCAACTTTTTTCCAACATTTGACATTAGAAGATAGTTGTTTTTCCTTGGAATTTTTATATTCATCACCTTTCTATGAATGCATATATTTAACAAGTTATCTTTGGTTGTAAAGATGGGTGAAACCACATTATGATGACCCCCTTCTGGGCATTTTTGGTTCCATTATTATAGTGTGTAAAATATAAATGTTCTTCAAATGTGATGCATTTAATTTTGAGTTGAATTTTTGGTGTTTAAGACTTATAGATTTTCACAAAAACTAATGCCATCTAATATTATTTGGAAAAAAAATCTAATAATGTAAATTAAAGGAACCATAGGTATATTTATATATACATAGGTATAACAAATCCCAATTCTCATTTCAAATTGCATAAATATTTAATTTCATTTATAATCTAAATAAGAATTTGAAAAAATAATTTAAATGGACCATTTTCACAATATTTGTAACCTTTCATTTGAAAGTGATTGTTTGTTAAAACTACGATTTACATGGGCAATGCTCTGAAAAAACCTCATTTGTAACATGAAAACTATCAAATTGTTGAAAATTTTCTCAAAGACGATTCAAATGATGTGGAATCATATATGAAATGGGTATGAGTCCAAACATGATCATGGACCCAAGATCACCTTTTAAAATGATTATTTGTTTTAAAATATTCTTAAAATATCTTAAGAATATTTTGTTTGAAAGTTGAAAAAATCAATTTTGACCCAAAAAGATGTTGCAATGTACTATTATGTAAATGTATGTTAAAAGAACTTCCCCAAAAATACATCATGTTAAAAAAATTTCCTTAGTAGTAAAAATCCTTACAATGCTTAAAAGAATCGGTCACTGTTTTTAATGAGTGCTTTTGAATGACTTGTAACATTAGTATAATTTCTAACACTAAAACATAAAAACTTTAGCATTATTTAGATTTGTTTTGGCTCCTATTAGTGTGTTTGCACCCATATTACAAATCTTATTAAACTTTTAAATCATTTCAATTACTTTTGGAATATATTTGTGTTTTTCAATGAATAGTTGCAAATATTTTTCATACAAGTATATTCCAACCCATTGTAGTATACATTAGAAAAAATTAGTTGGTCTACCATAATATGCAAAAACATTATCAAACCTTTAATTTTAACATGGTTTAAGTTCAAATATGCACCATTTAGAAAAGCACTACAATGTAGAAGGGGCCATTGTAAGATACTTTCACCCAAAAAGGTGATTGTGATGCATGCAATGGGGTTGAAAAACTTGCGTGACACCTTGTCTGAAGTGCTTGGATTGGTTACATAAGTACAACCTTATGGGGTGAAAAAGAGAAAAGGGCTAATGCTTAATGCACAACATTAAGAGGATTTAGATCTAGTAGTTGAATGGACATTGTGACGTAAAGTGGATTGATAGATGTTGTGGACAAGGGAGTGATGATCAATTTTCATTTTAACATAGTTGATGATGACTATTGTGCAAATCATTCCATGTGAGCTAAATGCCATGAAGAAACAAATATTGTAATTCTTTTATAATGTGATGAACATTTCTATGTTTTAGATTGGGGTAAACAATTGAAATTCCCTTTGTGATGGGATGTTAGAAAGTGGAGTTTGTAATTTTGTGACTTCATTCCTTTTAGATTGAAGTAGGAATAAATATGATTTTTCCCCCTGTGGTGATGTGAATACAATAAGATGTGAATATTGTTTGATGTTAGATTATGTAATTAAATTCCACTTGTAGTCATATGGTACAATTGTACATAAACCCTTTTAGATGTGACTAATTGACATGATTAAACTTTCCCATGAGTTTCCTTGGGAACGTTGCATAATTCCATTTTAATTACATTTATAGTCTATTTTTGGAGGAAAAGTCAAAAAAATTCTCATGGGAATCATCCAAGAACTCCTTGTGACTATGAAAGAAAATGTTAATGAACTTTCAACTTACACATGTTTGCAAAAGAATTTTTTAAAAAAAGGCTTTCAATATGTATATGTGATGATGGTGATTGACAACAATTGTGTTGAATATTTGCAAGAGCTACTAATGACCCCTACCCACCCCTACCAAACATGCACAAAAAGGTACAACATCTAGAGTTGTAATCAACAATTGACAAAACTCTACATTTAAAAAAAAAAGTCATCTTTGCATAAGAGCAAAGAACATTGCCTTCTACCTGATATGGATGGAAGGATTACTACAAGAGTTTGGAATGCATTCAAAGTGATTGCAGATTTTTAAATTTTAATTTGTTGAGGCTCCTCAACATAGCTTCTAAAGATGAATATTTAATAGTTTGAAGACTACACATTATTAGAAAAAATGGTTTCTTCAACTAGTGGTGCTATGATTAAAAGGATTGTAGAATCAAGTTCAATTATTTAAAACAATTGACTATGTTTAGTTTGATTAAAGTCAAAACAAGGTATGACATCTATTTTGGATTAAAAATGAACATTATGTTGAACATGTGGTGTATCTGGCACCCACTTGACGTTGTTTGATTTGACTAGTGTGATTAATTTTTGTAAAATCATGTGGTAATAATTGATTTTGATTCTAATTATTTTTGATGATTTGGCAATATTAAATTAGTAGAAATATTATTTAATTATTTTTTGAACTAAATTATTAAAACAAAAGAAAGTAGATTTTTGATTTCAGGTTTTCTTTTATTTCTTATAATGATTCACATAAGAAATAAAAATAGGGGAAAACAAGTCAAAATATTACAAAAATGACATGTGAGTGAAGGGAAGATCAAACTAATTTTTTAATTTTAATTTATTACAAAAAAAGTACATTAACTAATGAACATATGAAACTTGAACTAATTTAATTTCTAGGATTTTTAATTTTTAAAATTCTAAAATTATATTTAATGAAAAATTATTATAAATTAATGATATTTTAATTAATGTAATACATCTTACATTTTGAAACTAAAAAGAATCATAAATTTTAATGTAATAACGAAACTAAAAAGTGAATTAAATTAAATAATGATATTAATTGTGTACATGTGCAATCATTTTCATTACAAAATTATTCAATTAATATGTGATAAGATTGTAATGTTTGATATAATTAAAAAAAAGTGTGTTTATATATCATGTTGCAATAAAAATTTATATCATCATGTGAGGTGTTGATTGGATGGTAAATGCCTTTGGTTGCGTGCTGAAAAGGTGAGGGCTGAAATATCACTTTGGACATTTCATAATCATGACAATGTGACATTAGCATAATGTTTTATTGCAAGTTCAACAAACTATTAACAATCAATTTGAAAAAATAGAATAAAAAAATTATATATATAATTTTAAAAATAATAACATTTGGTTGTGGAATCATGGGTTGAACGCAATTTCATTTTGGATTTTGTCCATAAATCAATCCATTTATTTTAGTATTAAAAAATTGTTAATAATATTATTTTATCCAATAATTTATTATTTAAAAATGTAGATTGTCACATAAACTAGAAGTTTCAATGATCTCAATCAAATTTTGGCATAAATGATTGGTTTGATTTGATGGAAAGACATTTTTGTGCATTGTATGTTCTGACAAAAATTTTAGTTTGAAAACTAACATAAAAACCATGTTATGTAGTAGTGACAATATAAGAGCTCAAAAGTTGAATAGGTAATGAAATTATCAATATATTGAATAAGACAAACAAATTTTACATGTTCAATAGGAGTTGTCAACTTTGAGAATATTTTAGCTCCATATCCTATTTTAATATTGAAGGATTGTCCATAACCATATGAAAAACATGTTTTTATCTACATCACTTAGACCCTCACAAACATAACTTCCCTAAAACTTCACATATTAGTAGAATACATTGTAGTTCAAAAAAGAATATGTATGATAATATCAAATTGAACAATAGTATGTGTGCCTTAGTATATGGGCCTTAGTATGCTTGAAGTCTACATGCTTTAATAAAACATCTCCAACAATTTAGTTTGTGACTAAATGCAAAAATATTTCTCACATCTTGCAAGTTTTAAATTTAGTTTTTTTTTCCCAACTTCACCCTTAAAACTAAAATTGGGATTGCAAATAGGTGGAAACTACTAATAACAACCCACCTAGACCAATCAAACTATTAGCCAATTAAAAACAAGGGGTAGTCAATAAATATGATTTGATTGTGTTTAGACTTTTCTAGAGTTGATTTTTCTCAAGTCATAATAATCTTCCAATGGGCTCACCATATATGACTATTGCATTTCATCCAAGATTTCTAGGTTGAAGCCACATATTGAGTGGTGGTGGAGTTACTATTAATATGCTTGAAGTTGTCACCCAAGTAAAAATGTGTTAATATATGTAACTAAGTATTTTAAGTATCTCCAAGGCTTTTATTAATGTTTTTGGACAACTTATGAATGTTTTTTCAACTTCTCAGAACTTCAAGTTTGAAGCATTTTCTATTTCAACCCTATTTTATAATTTAAACATGGTCAATGCATGAGAGAATGTCTAAATTAGTTTAAATTACAAAAACTAGAAAATGAAAAAAATATAAAATCAGCCCAAATTATTTAAAATCACAGTCACAAAGAAGTGGCTAAGTAAACAAATAGCCACAATAGTTGGATCATTTTGGTCATCTTGCTCCCTTCTTTAATCCTCTTTTCTATTGCTTCTCACTTGTTACTTCCTTTTCTTTTTCTTTGAATGAAAGTAATTTTCTTAATTCACAACTTGTTGAAGCTTTCAAAAATGACAATGTTGATGTTGTCTATGCAAATTTTGATGATGATGACGACGATGTTGTTTATGCAAATTTTGTCAACAATGATGAGCACAAGCACAAAACACGATGGTAATCAATGGAAAAGATCTTTATTCTTTAACATCTTTTCAAGAGACATCCTATTACTATAATTTCTTATTGCATTTGCAATGATGACATACCATCAATTTCTTTCAAAAGTGACAAACTAATATCTCAAACATACTTGACATGACCAATGTGTATGTTGATCTAATTGAGCTACCAAGATAAACATTTTATTGACCTCTCCTTAAAGTTCATGTATATGAGAAGTTACCAAATTCATACAAATTGGAAAATATGGAAAAATATATTCTATGAAATATTTTAGTAATGTTTTTCTCAAATTTTTAAAAATTTAAACTATTTCTGTACAATTTCTGCAAAACATGTTACCTTTGAAAAACAATTGGCCACTTGGTAATAATGATCCAAATGTGTTCATGTATAATAAGTTACCAAGTTCATGCAAATTGAACTTATAATTGTCTTTAGAATTGGTCAAGAGTTCTTGGACATTTTACTGTAGTATTGTTTGCATAACAATGTTGAGTCTTTCAACAACTTAAGGGGTTCAAGTAACAAGATTGCTAGCTCTTGTTTTAGACATGAACCTGATTTTTTACTTGTATCAACAAATCAACCATTGTAAAAGATTCGTTTTAAAATTTTGGTAATTTTTTTATAAAAAAATATTATCATTTAATCAAAGAAAAAGAAATTAAAAAAAGACATTCAACATTTAAACAATTATTTTTTCCTTGCAAAATATTTTGTAACAATAATTCTTCATCTTGTAACAATTTATCCTTTTACAATGACAATTATCTAATGGTGAAAATACAAGAAAAACTTCAAAATGCGTGGTGGAAGTTTTGGATCATCTTTATGATTCACAATGGGTCACTTGTCAAGAGAATGGCCATTGATATAATGTTTAATCTCATTCCATTGACATGGTCAAAAGTAAAAAATGCATTGACCAAATTGGGTTGGTGTTTTCATTTTTTTTTTTTAATTTCAATTTTTTTAGAATTGTGAATTCCATATATTGTTTTTATAAGCAATTTGCAAAATTTTCAAGGAAAAGTTTTTGGTTGTAATTTTAGATTGCAAAATGCATAATGCTGTGGAATTTAGAGGTTGGCCATGGGGATAACAACAATCCAAATGTGACTAATATTCATATTATTGAAAAAAATTCATAAAGTGTCTTACAGAATTTTTTAAATCTATTGCACAATATTTGTGAATTAAATTTCTTTTAATTTTGAGTTGATTTGCAAACATTTATTTCATTTTTGAAATTCTCAATTAAATCCATTTCTGAGCACATGATGTTCAAAATTTTATTTTTTGATTTTGCAATTTAGTGAAAAGTTGGTAAACTTTTCCAATAATTGAGCAAAATTAGTTGAATTTACACTATAAACAAAATTTTCTAATTCTTTTATTGGAAAAAGGAAAAATATATTGAAAAATAAAATAGTGATGGTGGTAGCTTAACATTTTAAAATGAGGTTTATTCTGAAGGATCGACTCAACAATAATTTTTTGAAATCTATTGCACAAAAAATACACATATAACTTGTGAACACATTTGTACTTTAGTATTAATCCCATCCAATTGGAGGTGAACAACAATGTTGGTTTGGTAATGATGCTTCAAGATACAATTTGGTTTTAGTATGGGTCCAATATTGCTTTTTGGATGGTATGAATATCTCTACACTTGGTATCACATTAAAAGATTACGAGCCAACCAATTGTTTTCATCGATTTTCAACTTTTTAAATATAGGTAGTTGGGTAGTTGTTTTGATTTTTCTTGTTTTATTACCACACAAGGTGTTAAACACCTAACATTTGAAAAATAAATGGACCCACCTCTAGTATTGATTTTGATCTATAAACTATATTTTCTTAAATGAAGGTACATTATTTATATTTAAACAAAATGTATGTTTTAAAGTGAACAAGAGAATGTAGAAGCACACTATTGTGTGCATTATTATTTATTGTTTGTTATTTGTAAGGGTTGGTTATCAAATACCCAACTTGAGAACCATCTAGTATATCCCCCAAGTAGCTACACAATTTAAGTTTTAAAGTCCAAAAATGAACAACATTTTATTTCCAACAACCTATTGAATTAGGAAATAAATTGTTGGTAGAAATGGATTATTTGTTGGAAATAGTTTCAAGATTTTGGGAAAACGAGAATGTGAAGGTCCAAAACACCCTAAATAGGGTCTAGGGTTTACTTTGAAAACGACCTTTATTTTCCCTACAATGTGATGGAGGCAAAAAATGTAGAAAAAGGACAAGCAGTAGTTTGTTGTTGTTTTAAGTTCCTTAATACCAAATAAAATCTTATCTTCCTAGGAGGTGATAGAGGCAAAAAGGTATAGAAGAGGAACTTTCCCTCTTCAAGTTACTTACTAGGAAAGAAAATGTGATTTTCCCTTACGCAATGATGAGAGGGGATTTCAATTTCCCTTTTGACCACCGAGGAGATTCCAGTATATTTTCAGTTTTTCACAAAGGGAACCTCCAAAAGTTTTTTGTGTGTACTCAAAGTGTTAGTTGGTAGACTAGAGGTAGCTTGAACTTCCCTTCAACTAATTTTTTCTTCGGAACTATTCTTCAAATGAACTACAACTCCCAAGTGAAATTTCTTCTCATAATTGGTTGAAATCATTTCTGAAATATTTTTAAATGTTTGATTGGGCAAAAGAAAATTGTAAAAGAGCTAATTTAATCTTGAACACAATATGTGAATCCTTGGGATGTTTTTGAAGTATTAAAAAATTCCTATTCATGGGCAAGGCAATTCTTTTTTTTTTTTTCCATATAAGAGATTTCTAGAAAAAGAAAATCTACAAGTTTTAGTGAGTTTGACCTCAAATGACATTTTTCACAATTTTTCTTAAAATCCTAACTTGTTCAGAAATATGAATGAACTTGTTCAAAACTACTTCAATCTTCATTCATATTCAACTGCAAATCAATGCACAAACAAACTTGAAATAACTTTAGTGAAATTGGGCTATGGTATGCATACCTTAGAAAATGGCTTCACAAAGCATTACCACTTAGAATCATGATCCGAAAGCAAGTTCCATAGCTATAACTCCATTTTTAATTAATGAAACACTTGTATATTAATATGATAATATATTGTGACTCATATTAATTAGTTGTGAAGACCAATGTTTTTTTTTTTGGTAGAGAAATGTGGGTGAAATGGCAACTAATTCCTTCAACCATGGATGTAAAATCATGGTTAATGTAAGTAAAGATGTGTAGAAATTAATGGAACCTTCTAAAAACCAAATGAATGGTTTTGGCTATTATCTATAAATTAACATTTGGAGGCTTGGCAATATGCTTGGTAAATCTTGAGTTTTTGTTGGTTACTCCAAAAAGTTCATTGTATGGAAATTGACAATAATATCATTGAAGTGTTGTCACCTTTATAAACAATTTGTGAATCTAGAATCTAGATTCTACATAATGACCAATGACAACATATAAAAAATCACATACATATTGCATTCAAGAATAAATAATCAAATGTGACTTTTGGGGGAATTAAATCTTGGTTTAAAAGACCCACTCATTGCAACAGAAGTCATCTATTTAAACACACACACAAATTGTTAATAAAAAATGAAAACTTAACATTGGTCACCTATTCATCAAATTCAAGAAACCAAATAAAATGGCAGGCCATCAAAAACATGCACAAATTAGTAAGTGTGCAATGCACACTACATGGGCTTATGTTACCAAGTCAACAACTTTCAAGAATCAAATTAATCTAGTGTCAAATCATAAGCCTTGGAATTTGAAAATCAAAACTCAAAATCCAAGAGAGTCAAGGCCCAAGAATTGTCATCGGGAATCAAAGGAGAGTCAAGGCCCAAGAGTTGTCATTGGGATTCAAAGGAGATTCAAAACAAGTTCCTTGAATGACATACTAACCATGCCCACTACCAAGCAACAAATGCACAAAATTGTTAGAAGCCCAAAATTCAAGCATTGTAACAAATCTTATTTTCCTTCCAAACAACTATGGCTTGAGTATAAGGAAAAGACTCAATGTTGTAGAAATCTTGTTCAAACATTCTAACACATAGGTCAAGACAAGTGATTGGATGGTTGGTGAGTTTGCCCTTCATGAAAGACAATGTGTTGATGTAATGTTCATCCTCAACAAATCCCAAAACTTGGTACAAAGCAAGTTTGGCAAACTTCACATGGTACTCAAGTATGGCTTGAGTAACCACCTTAAAACCTAATGCAAGGAGTTGCATGCACCTCAAATGGCAGGATTCTTTGCCATCCTTCTTCAAGATTTCAAAAGCATTGTCGGGCATGGTTATTTAAAAGAGAGAACCTTGAGACTCAAGCTTCAACTTGTCAGGGGGAACAACCACCAACAATTTAAAAATCTTTTGTGACACATAGTATAAATACATGATTATTTCTTGGTGAAGATGGAATGATGTTTTAGCATCTACAACAACCTGGTAATGTGGATAGACCATTGTGTAAACAAATCAAGATGAACATTGAAACCCCATAACACATTGTGCATACAATGATATGCACATTCACATTGTAATCATTTCACATTCATGAAAGGAAAGAATTGGATGAACAACTTCCTAATGAATCCATTGTTGGTGAATCTTCAATCTGCTAAGAGGTAAAAAGAGGTGTTGAAAGCAAAGAAGGTAATCACAGATGGTGACTCTTAAGACAATTTTGTGCTTTTTGGCAAGAGCAATTACATCCATTGTTGTATGTGGCAATCAACTAATCCTATTCAATGGTTGAGATGGCAATGTCGAAAACCTAACAAAGGGACTGGTGGTGAGATTCTACTTTCATCATTCTTAGATCTATCAATTTTAAGCAATATTTTCCCCAAAAAAAATAAATGAAATCACAATGTCCAATGGCATGTTGGCAAGTCATTGTAAATCATAAAAAAAAAACCCATTGTTGGGCATCACAAAAAGAAATCAAGCTTTGGACAGTCTCAAAATATGTATGTTGTAATCTCCTTATTTGAGCTAGTTATATAGGTTAAAAGAGTAGAACTTAGGGCAAAGGATATGGGATAATGAGGAGCTATTGGGAACATGGTTGGAAACAGAGTAGAACTTGAAAATATGTTGAGAATCCATTGGGAACTGGATGGGAACAACACCCCACCATCCCTCAAAAAAAAAAAAAAAAAAAAATTTTCCCCCCTACGTGCACACTATTCTCCTTCACTTTGTGTTAAAAATTGTATGAGTTCAAAGTG
>Ga0116229_10000608_pt1 | contig 49421 bp, 23 predicted proteins | sample S1TSphgellanicum_3_FD_87313 | JGI IMG/M metagenome (GOLD analysis project Ga0116229, IMG submission 87313) | Host-associated microbial communities from peat moss isolated from Minnesota, USA - S1T2_Fc - Sphagnum magellanicum MG | ecosystem: Host-associated > Plants > Peat moss > Unclassified... | reverse complement strand
TAACATCTTTCAATACAATAATATTTTATAATTTTTTCTATTCTTTTTCAATATTTTAAATCAAAAAAAAAATAATAATATTCTTGTTTTGAATAGTTTTTTTTTTTTTTTTTTTTCTTGGTTTGAAATCTTGCATAAATATGAAAAGGGGGTATTTGATCTTTTTTTATTGGAGAAAAAAGTCATTTATATTTGCAAAAAATTAAAAATCATGTTGCAACATTCCCCTATTGGTTTTGGTTTGGTAACAATTTTTTTAATGTTGTTCCTAGAACATACCAGTATTGAATGTGAGATCCCTTTTGGATTCCATATAACTAATGTGATGTGAATAAATGAAAAAAAAAATCATGAATTTTTTTGTTTTACAACAACATGATGATGTACATTAAAATAAAGTTTTAAAAAAATTCCCCCAATTTATTATACAATATCAATTGTTGATACTAAATTAATGGCAGGGCCATTGTGTACAACAAACCTTGTTTTTAGTTACTGTGTTTATTTCTCTTCCACTACCAATTCTTATTCTTCTTTACTCACTTTCCCTGAGTAACTCTTCTGCTTCCAATTCTATTCCTAAGCTGTGAATTTGGGGTCAAGAAATGGACACCAGATACACTCTCTTTGGGCAAAACACACAATTTTGCCTGCAGATTTCTTCTATGCTGTTTTAGTTAACACTCAGAACATTCTCCTCTTTTGAGATGAGATAATAGTGGCTGGCAAAACCAACCTTGTAAGAATCTTGGCCAAAATTGTGCACAAAATGTTCCAAAAGCAGCTTGTAAAAAGTCCACACAGGTGCCAAATCAAAACCATTTGCTAGGTAAGAATTTGTCACTGTCAGTGTTCTAATTTTCTATCACAAACATTTGGAGGCATGGATGTCAGGAGCTTTGGCCTCTTCAGTCTTGAAGTGTAACTCACAAAAAAAGGAAATTTAGAAACAGCCAGAAATGTAAAATTGATCTCATTTTGGAGCTACATTCTACATATATGAAACCTGAAATCATGACCTCAAAATCACCAAGATGTGTGTCATGGCGCTGAAAACTAGCCTTGGCCATGTCCATGATGTCTGGAATGTTGGAAAACGATGTCCCTTGGCACTACAACATAATATGGTTTTTTCTATGGTGGTAGGGTTTGCATTTGTGAGATTAAACCTTGTGGTTTCATCAATTTCAATGTAAAATAATTTATGCATTGTTCACCGTGGTGTGACATTTTGGTGCATAAGATATGATGATATTAGTGTTCAACAGTTAAAAACCCAAAACCAAATTGGACATCCCACTTCAAGAGACAACTTTCCCATGTTGAGTAGTAGTTTCGCTTAGGCTTTGGAAGTGCTGGAGTTCATGGTTGAAAGAACCAGGAACACCAAGATTGACAGCAAGGAAAGTCAGAAATCAATCAAGAATCAACCAAACCAGCTAGAAGGTAGGATTTCTATACATTTTCCTGATATTCTGAAAGTTCTGATTTTTTTCCAGTTTTCATTTTGAAGTGGAACTTTCAACATCTTGCACTTGTTCATTTTTTATCATATGATGCACAATCGACACAATGCTGGGCACAACATGTTTAAAGGGCAAGATTCATGCCTTGTAGCATTACGAAATGCAATACAAAAGTCCTTAAATATGAAACTATTAATCATTTGAAAAACACAAGGGACGTGTTTGAAATTCTTATCTATTAGCATACTGGACCTAGCATCACAGTTTGGGGTTTAACAAATCATTAAGCAAAGTCTTTTCCTTAGTGAAAATGACCAACCAAATGTTCTCGCTCTTTCACATACTTGGGTCAATGCAGTGATGTCATATAATTTCCAAAGAAGTTTGCAGGTTGGATTCTGGCCAAGTTTTCACACCATTCTGTTATTGTCACTCCAATATGTAACAGCCCAAGCTGAAGAAATCTCTGGCACATTCCAGCTTCTGTTGATGTCCTCATTCTACACCATGTCCTAGTTCTTCTGCTATACTCCTTGCTGATCTTGAAGGTGGGTGAATTGGAAAATGAGTTGAAGTGAGATGTGTGGGTAGAAAATGGGAACATGCAAGTGCATTGGTTTTTTGTGTTGTTGACTTCTGAAATTGATGAAGTTAGAGACTGCGTCAAGAAAACAGAAAATTTGGGAAGTGGAATTGGAAAATGAGGTCTGAGAAGTATGTTGGAATTTGCAGCAATGTGGTGATAAAGACTGATTGCTGGAGCCTATTCCCATGCAACAATGTGGGAGATGAAAGCTGCAGTAATGGAATGTCAGAACTGAGGTACTTTGCTTGAAATTGTATTGATCCTTTTTTATTCATTCTTTACTTGCACTTCATACTCCCATCTTATGACAACCATTGCTGACGAACAATAACCCCGGTATGTTCCTTGATTGCACATGCAGTTTGTATCCTGTACTTTTGTCACATCCTAAATGATGAATTGCCTCAAGGCTATTATTTGGCTTGGGTGCCCCATGTTTGCATTGGGACAGTAGGACAATGGAAACGAGGGTTCCTCAGTTCAGTCTATGAGCTCTTCAATTTGCTAGATTACAAGAACAATTTTGTACTTCATTGATGAAGCAATAACCAAAGAATGAGAATTTGTCTTGGAGCTGCTGCAGCAAGTGAAGCAGGGGAGAAGCTCAATCTACAGGGAGTTTGTGTCTGCAGAATTTGCAGTAATGTTAACATGAGCAATTGCACCAACTTTTGCAAGAAGTTCTTGTTTAGGCCTGAAGGACTTGACACTTGACTTGTTTGCGATCATGATTGTGAATATGAGGGCTTATCAAAAGAAAGTCTCATTGGAGGAGGAAAAAGAGAACAATTGAAGAAGAGAAAAAACAAGGAAGGAAACAGTAATGTTGTGAAAGGAAAGAACCCAAGCTGGAGCCACTGATTTTGTGGTTGCACAACAAACTTGGCAAGAAGAATGAAATGGGTCAAGAATCATAAGACCTGTACTCCAAGAGTAAAACATATCACACTAATTTAGGATGTTATGTATGTGAAGAGGTTATAGGCCTAAACCCTAAACCCTAAGCTGAATTGCCAGAAGATTCGCCAAATCTTTTCCCAAAGCACACACACAGACTGACTTTGAAACACAGCAAGCTTATAAATTAATTTAAGGACAAGAATACCCAAAGGACAAAAATTATACCCAAGGCCTTTAGATGAGGAGGATTCATGACCAACAAGAGCCGAATTGAGGACATGGTAATCAGATTTTGAGTTATCACCTACATGGCATCATTCGGAGGGAAAATCAATTAGTTTGGACCAAAGACAATGGAGATCAAAGGGGAACTCATAGTTTAGAGAACCAAGATGTAAGCTAAGGTCTAATGCTAACCGAGATCCAAACTACTTAAGGTCCAAGGCTGTTCATTTCATTGTTTTTCTTTGTTTTTTACTCTTTTTCATGCTTTCCATTGTTAGACTTCATGTGAACTTGGCACAAATGGCATCTTCCACATGATCATTGCAAGAGAGAGTAACTAAGCAAGAACATGAAAGACATGTGGAACAACTTTAGACGATTTGATTACCGTAGCCTAAGGTCAGTTTCCACATTGATGACGCGAATAATTATTATTTACAAAAAAAAAGAATTTGTTTTTATTAATTTTAAAATTATAAAATTTTCCATCATCTACTATGATATTTGTGATATGAATAGTGAAAATTATTCAAGGTGTAGCCTATCATAATTACGATGACTTTCAACATGTCAATTTCATATTTTTGCAAAATTTCATTTCACTATTTTGGGGATTATTCAATAACGAAACTGACCTTAAGGTAAGGTACTGTAGTAGTCCCTTGGCAGCTTGGACACATGTCTGTTGAATAATTAACTAGTTTTGAAATTTTCATTTCGACAAATAGAATATTCTTGAAGTTTCAATATTTTCCTTCACAAATTCTTGTTTATTTGGGGGAAAAAAAATAATGTCTGAAAATTTCAACATTTTTGAAAGTAATATAAATAAGTGTCGAAAGCTGCCAAGGTTTAGGGTTCCAACAAAATCAAACTGCCAACCACATTCTGATACTGGTGGGGTTTGGCCACAATGGACCAGCAACCACCAGCGCACCACAAAGGATGAATGGTAAGTGTTCAGGAAACAATTTTCTGTTGGGTTCCAGTTCCCTAGCTAACTATGGTGGTTAACTCAGTTGCTTTTCTTTTTTACTACTAACTACCAACCCACAAGCAGGTTGTTCATAGGTAGGTAGGTAGTAAGAACAACCCTTACCTGTGTATAAACCATCTACTTACCTAGTAGTTGCCTATTTTCTTACCTATCTACCTATATATGAGACCTATTTCTTACAGAATTGGTTACCAAGGTGAAACCAAATATTAACTCAGTTGAGGTTCATCCCACTGAGCAATAACAGGCAAGGCTCCATGTGTTGAGTTGCTGAATATTTTTTTATCCTCACTTGTAGCAATGTTGCTTAATTTGTTGTCTCATTGTACCAAATAACAAACAAGGCAAATTCTTGGTGTATTGCTTCCAACAACTTATAGAATGGTGTATATAGTCAAGGGTTATAATATTAGTGTATTAACATATACAAAGGGTGTCAAATAGGAATGAAGAAAAAATGTTATGACCAATGAAGTTGTTGGATTTGGTGGTCAGAATTATTTTTCTTAGTTATATTGGGTGAACTAATCATCAAATGTGTAATAGGGTTTGGTAGGTTTGTGAGAATTTTAAAGGACCAATGGAAATGGTAGAAGATGATCATTATTTTCAATGTTCAACATAATAAGGCTGTGTGTAAGCATGAAGACTTTGTTTTCAAACCAATGGGATCATTGATTTGATAGTCTAAGTTTGTTTTGTTACTTATGATAAGTGAATTGAAATTCAATATGTAATAGCTATTTATAAAGGTCCTTACACATTATTTGTGCATTTTGTTTTTGTATTTTTTTGGTTCATTATTTTTTTATGTAAAAGGGCCTTAACCCACTACCAATTAGGCTAATTCATTCAAAACAAGGTGTGATCATATTTTTTATGGCCAAGATTTTATATGAGAAAAAAAGGTAGAGTGAAACTTGTATTTCCTAGTTGGAAGTGAAGCAAGTTTCACCTTGTGTATCTCTACATTATTGATGCAATGTCTAAGGAAGTGAGGCCTCTTTGCAAGTTGTAACTTCCAACAAGCATTGGCAAAAGGTTTCCTTGCATTTTATTCTATGTTGTGATTTTTTTGCATTTCTAACAAGGGGTTAGCAAAGTCTTTTTACAACCTATGAAATGTGTAACTCAAGCTTCAATTTTTTCAACGTGGATTTTTTTGAAGGTTCACAAAATTTTCAATAATGTTCTTATGTCCACAATAAGTTCCAATTTCTCCAAGATTTTTGTATTTATATATGGTTTAGGTCTTCAATATGTGTTTGTGTTTGATTTCTAGCAAGGTCTAGGTCTTATGTTTGTGTTACCTTTGTGCACATTTTTTATTTCTATGTTTATATTGTTCCACAATTCTATTTTTTGTAATTTTCAAATTTCACAGAATGTCTTTCTTTATGTGTTTTTGGATGAAGTGAAAGCTTTGTGTGTTTCAACTTTTTAGTGGAAGTGGGAACTTTTGTGTTCTTATTGTCCAAGTGAAGGCTTTTTTGTTTATCTATGTGAGGAATTCTAATTCTAATATGCTTCACAATGGTGTAGTGTCCATAAGTTATTTCATGGTTGTATCCAATTAATTAGTTGCCATCATTTTTAACCAATTAAGGTTTTTTCATAATTTAATTATTAAAGTATGGAATAAAAAATTTGCAAAATTTTAGCCTACATGAGGTCCAACATGTTTCCCAATATATCACCTTAATCACAAAGTCTATCAAAAAAGTCTTTCAATGATTTTCAATCCCATAACTTTCTTTTTATTCCTTGTACCACCTTTTGGAAGAACACCTAATCAACAAAAAATGTTGAAGGGGATGTTATGAAGATGATTTGAAGACCTTCAAGTTTTAATTAATTTCAATTTATTAATGTTAAGCGTCATCACTTTGATAATTGTTCTAGTGAATAAAAATGAAAGAAAACAAATATTCATGCATGGAACAAAAAATACAATCCTTAAATGGAAAAACAAATTTCAATGACATAGAAGCAAAAGTGGCCTTAAATATGCATTGGGAAAGTATTGAACAGGGCGAAAACATCCTTGGGTGGTGCCACTAAAAATCACATCAAAGAATGGTTAAAGAACCAAAAACAACAAAAAACAACTAAATCATTTTCTTGGGCCCTTTACTTTAAATGTTTTCACAACTATAAAGTTTTTTTTTTTCATGTTTATCAATTGCATGCAATAATTTATGGCTTGAAGTTTATTTTGGAATTTAAAAAAATTGTATTCCTAATTAAAAGGCCCCTTTCAAAAATTGATAACCTTAACTTTGGAAAATCATAATTAAATTATACTTATTCAATTAATTGCCTAATTAAAACCTTAAAACTAGAATGACTTCCAAATTACTTTAGAAAAAAATTCCCAAGAAAATTCTCAAATCATGTTTCAAATTTGTGTTCGTGACCAAAAAGTTCAAGGAAAAAACCCAACATGATATTCCTTAAACTTTTTTTAAATGCAATGATTAGGAACATCAACATACAAAATATTTTTGATATTATTGAAATTTTAAAATCTATGGAATCTAATAAATGTATTCATTAAAAAAAATTTATGAAAATATTTATTCAAGTGTTTCTTATGATTTTTCAAAGTTCAATGGGTCTAGAAAAATCAAAGTGTGACATTCCTAGTGGTACCACCCAAAGATGCTTTCACCCAACAAGCTTGATGTAGAGAATATAGGAAATAATATGTTACTTAAAATTGCATTTACAATTGTGTGTATATATGATCATATATATATATATATATATTGGGTTTGAGCTATATTTTCTTAATTTCAGTCATAAATAAATAAATAAATCAAGAAATATATATAACAAGCATAACGGTTATATGAAATTTTATAAAAATCGTTGTTGATAAATGTAAAGTGATGGTTGCTAACATAGACTTTAGAAAAATTTTGAGAATTTTATGTATCTAATGAGGAATGCATTCATTTAAAAAGATGTTTGATGGATTCAATCATGAAAGGATTTAATTGAAATTAACTTTTTGGAATAGAAAAAAAAAACTCAGACATTGCATACCATACCCAAATCTTTATGTGAACTTCGATCCCACAAAAAATTGTTCAATAATACTATAGACATCACATGTTAAGGGTGGTTAATTCTTTTTTTTCCCAAAGGGCATGCAAAAAAACATATAATGCAATTTAATGAAAAAATGTAAATTTTATAATTCACTTCAATGTAAATAAAATATCAAGAATTGGACTATGATAATACATTTAAAATTTACTTAAAACATTCTCAACTTTAATAAAATATTATATTACTTGTAGCATAAAAAATACCCTTTTATCTCACATGCTTCATAAGATATACAAAGAGTAATCTCCTCAAGCTTATGGTTTGCCAAGTTTTTAAAACTTGCTCTAATATAAAAATTGACCTTACTTGCCAAAAATTTGGTAACCATATAGCTGCATTCAATGTTGTATGGTAATATTTTATTTTATTAGGTATTTATTCTGTTATTAGAACCATCCAAGGTTAACCTCCACACTAATTAGGATGAGATGGTGTCAACATCTTGGAATGGTGTAAGTATTTAGTAAATTTGTGTTTTTTGGTTTGTCCTTGCTTTCATAATTTTCCAATTCCTTGTTTGCATTATGTTAATTGGTTTGGATGTTTTAGTTATATGTGTTGCATTTGTAAAAAAACATGTGAATTCGAAGATGATGTGTAGTGAAACATAATAACATTCATGTTTTTCATAGTTTGAGGTTTTAGACTATCATGCTAATGACAAATGATCATGACAATTACATAAGGATGCCAATTCCTTTGAATTTCATTTGAACATCAAGTGTATCCAAAATTAAAATTCAAGAATAAATGGCACCATACAATGTCATGATATAAGTGGTAGAGTATATTTATGATAGACTAATTCATAAAATGTATGAAATGAAGATATATTTATGTTTTCAAATTATAAAATTCATAAATAATAGTTTTTTGAAGGTTTTCATTACAAAAAAAATGTGTATTTTCATTCACTAATTTCCATAAAAATTGGAAGATTATTTTTACAATAATATTTGGAATACCATCAATAATTTCTTTAAAAATATATCTTGCAACAAGGAGTACGTAGAAAATATTAAAATCTATTATCACAACTTACATAAATGATAGAAATAATAATGGGGAGTTAGCTTCAAATATGAAGCATCAAATAAATTTTACACCATAATATTTTGGAACATAATAAATTTTACTTTAAGAACATATTTTACAATGTTTAAGTCCACAAAATAACTTATTAGACATATTTATCCATTGAATAAAAGGATCAAACTTATTAATGTATGGTAATACATTGATACACTTGTGGAATGTAAATTTGATTGTCCAAGTATTGGTACATTTTTAAAGTGAATATCCATTAACAAATAATACATTGTGAAAACTTAGGTATGACACATAATTACCTTATTATCTTTGGCCAAGTAATGCTTGGATCATTTTTATTTATTTTTTCACCTTTATAAAAGGGCTTGGAATAGGGTCAACCACCTTTTTACACTCAGAATGTCATTGACAAAATTTGAATTTGTGATTCTAGCTCCAACTTTTTGTATTCAAGTGATAAACCTTTTATCACTTGAATAAACCTTTTAATGGAACAAACACTTTTTCTGTCCTTTGAGTACAACATTCACTTTGCCTTTTCAAAATTCTTCCTTTGCAAGTTTATTCATGATGTAACCAATTGAATTCAGGGTACATACATTATGTGTATGTTAACTTCCTATGAAAGTCATGTCAAGGTCCCTAGGGGAAGTCATCATTTATATATTTTATGGAACATGTGAGGTAAAGGGGTATTTTTTTGGTATGATATGATGTAATGGATTTTTTTTTTTAATTATTAAAATTGGGAATATTTTAAGACTATTCTATGTATATTTGCTTAATCCAATTATAAAAGCATATCCACTAGATACATCATAGCACCTTCATATTAATATGAATAGTATGGTGGCATATAAGCCCCTAATTCCCTAAAAATATGCCATTTATGGTGGGTAAATCTTCAACTTTAGCAAATGAATTCACTATTTTGAATTTGTTGAAATTTTCAATTAGCTTAGGTGTAGAACAATAAATGGTACATCAATTTTGATGTTGTACCTTTAAAGGTTTAGAGTTGAATGCATGATGGTATTTATCATTAAACTAAACTAATATTTAAAGTGGAATTTCTTTCCCTATAGTGAAAATGTTTTAAACATTCTATTTGCATTTAATTAAATCATAAATGTTATTTTTGTCACTAAATTCCACCCTATATATTTCACATTATTTGGAAAATAATGAAAAAAAGAATCCCTTAACAAGGTCCCCAAGGAGGGACAACATGTACATTAACGCCCCATATATAAATTAATAATATTTGATGTGTTGTTCATTTAGTATTAAACTTTCAATAACTACATTGTCAATAATGTAGAAAACAATCATATACATTCAATGCATGCATGTCATTGAATCACCTTTATCCAAAATAATCTGCCCATTAATATTGTGGAAAACCAATTATCAATTTTCACTAAATAGGTTGTTTAATTTCCCAACTTAATTTGTTCACAAATATATAAATATCATTGTAGAAAACCCATTTTTCTTTGTTTGATCCATCGCACAAGTGGGCAAAAATACATTCAATGAAGAATATGTAAAACTAACATAAGTTATTAATCTTTAAATTGTACATAGTGACACCTAACTAATTAAGTCTAATAAATGATTATTAAGTTTGTTCACCATCATAAAAATAATAGGACTAAAGCCTATTCTTGCTTCCAAAATTCATCCTTGGACTTGTTAACCCCAAAAGTGCAACAATTTTAATGTATTCCTTTTCACATCATCAAGAATGAGGTTGCAAACATAAGTCACATGAGACAATGAATGTGAGCACAAGTAGGATAGATATAGCAAAAATGGTTTTTCTTTGGGAATCTATTGTCTTCTTTTTCTTGTCTACATGTTTAATGTTTTGGAAGTTTTAAATCTTTTGGCAATGTCTTGTAGACAATTAGGAATTTTTATTGGATAGTTTTATAGTATTAAGCTTGGATGAATTGCATGGATAGGAGTAAACACACAATGAGATTCCCCTTGAGTCCACTACTTCCTTGCTTGATATGGTGTTAGATAAAGATACCTTCACATTCAACATGTTTTGTTTGGGCATTTTGAATGGGACTCTTGGTAATTTTAATTGTTGCAATACATGATGAGAGGTTTCATGAAGGGCATAACAATATCCTCAAATATATTTCACATGCATCCAAAATGTTTCTTTTGTTGTTTCATTATAAGCACAATACTCCACCTCTAAATTATGTTGTGCCACCTCATCTTATAGTTTGTTATGCCATGCAATAAGTCTGCAATCAATATTGAATAAATACCCAAATGTGAAATGTTTTTTATCTAGCTCATTTCAAAAATCTCTATCAGTAAAGCCTAACAAAAACAACTCCCTAGGTTGCTCATAAAAAATTGTAAGTTAGTTGTTTCTTTAAGGTAATTGAAAATGTGAATGGTAATTTCAAGATGAATTCAACAAAGGGCCTTAGTGAAGTGTGTTATTGTTTACCAAAATTGGGTGTATTTGAAATTTTGGTTTCAATAGAGGAAGCTACCATGGGGCTTTTCAAAGTTGAGTTATCATTCCATAAATAGATTACAATGCCAAATGAAGCTTTCAATCCTTTGAGTTGGTGGGTGGAACATGAACATTAATTCCCAAATATTGGTTTTTTTGCAAATCAAGTGATGGGGATAATGGGTTTGCATATTGAAATAAAAAGGATCTTAAATAACATGGTTGGGATTATCATAGGTTTAAAGCATTGTCATCTTGGAATTGAGAATTTGGACAAGCTAATCCGAATCATGAAATATTAGTTAGATGACCCTAAATTAGGGTGTGTGGTTGGTTTAGGGGCCAAGTTGATGGAAAAATATTTGGATGTTGAAAAACATTTGCTTGAAAAGAACGAAGGAATACATGTTATATTTGGTTTGTTTAAAGAGGAATAACTTAGTGTTGAAGATTGCAAACTATAGAAAACTTTGATGCAAATAGTTAAATAAAACTCATATAAGGAGGTGAAAATAATTTTACTTTGGTTGTTTGTTAAAGTGACATTTTTTTGTTTCAAGTTGTTGAACTTTGTTGTTTTTTTTTTTCCCATGCATTTGCCTTGCTTTAGATTTGTTAAGTCAATTAACTAGTTGTTTGTCAAGAAAGACTATGTTTTGTGTATATGAGGTTCCTAGGAAACTAACAACAAATTTTAAAATGCCTATATGATGAAATGGGTTTTTTGGAACTTTACATATGTTTTTGATTGATATGTGTTCCTCTTTTGTTTTGTTCATGTGCTATAACTTCACCATTCAGGTGTGATACTTTGCTAGTATTAAAGCATTTGTACATATTGATTTCCATTTGTAATAGGTAGGTAGGTAGTAAATGGGTCTAGGTAGGTTGAAAAAAGGCATTTAGGTCTAGTAGGTGTTACCTTAGCCTATTTTAGCCTAGGCTACCTAATCTAACTTAATTGAACCTCGCCAAATTATTTTAATTTAACCCACCTACCCTACCTTACCTTTATAAGTATGCACATAGGTTGCAAATATAAAGAATTGAACCTCAAACATTTACAACGAGAAACCAAGTCCTCACCAATGGACCACACCATAAAAAATGTTCAACTTTTGTCATGTTTTTTATTTCACATCATTAAACATAATGGATAAACCTAAGCGACACCTAGTGGGTGCATTCATAATTGAGGTATCACAATGAGAACCATAACACCCATTTATCCTATGTCTTGAGTCCTAAAGCAAGGGCTTAACAAAATGAATGTTTTTAAATGTTAAACAATGAAAGGGGATATGTGTGTTTAAGCTTCAATTAATAAATGTTATAATGAATGATTCAAATCAATTGAATTTTTTTTGAATGTCCTATTCAAATATAAACCAAAAAGGAATACTTAAACATCCAGAATGACATAATTTCACTTGGAGTGCCAAAACCTTATTAAAAACATCAAATAATGTTCCATTTTTTACACCCATGTCTCTTATATTTCTTTTCAAACCTTTAGATGTAAAATTGGATTCTCTTTATTAACGCATCCATTTTGACACGCTCCCAAGTTCTTAGTTAGACCCAAGTTGGATCTAAGTTATTCAACAGTGGAATTGTGAAAAACTCGAGGCACGTTCCCAATTCTGAACACTAGAAGGGGTAGAGGGGCATGTTGAAGCTCCGAGATGGGACTAGGAAGACTGACAAGCTTTACTTACTTACTCGAACCTGCATCAAACCAACCAACAAGTTGGTTAGTTCACTTTTTGGAACACCCTTGATGCTAGGACAAACCACGGGCAATTTTGGACTCACATGACTTATCACAACCTGGACTCGGGGGAAGCCACCACCTTCTCCCATATGGTATACTCTATGCCTCTCCATAACACCCACATTTGAATGGCTTTTTGTCTCGGGACTCCCAAGGAGGAGTCCCGAAACTATTCCGGTTTGGACTCCCGGGATTTTGCGCGGTCATAACTATTTGCTTAGACCTTCGATTGGGATGAGGTCTGAAGCAAACTTGTAGCTCTTCTTGACAACTTTCCAATGGTGTTTCGCATTCCACCTTCACGAACCAGGGTCGGGTCGATTCCCGACTTTTAGTGGTTGGGAGTCAAACTACCAATTTGACTCTCGGCCCTTCTTTTTGCCATAACTTGTGCTGTAGATGTCCAAATGGCCCATGCGAGCCCATTTTTGACATCTACATTTCACTATCTTTCCAATGATGTAAAGAACGCCCCAATGTAAGGTGTTTAAACCCCTGCAATTGAACTCTAAAGTTTCGGGAGTCCCGGAGGACTCTCAAGTCCCAATTTTGGGAGTGTGAATTTCATCTTCACACTCTCTTGAAGTAGGGTTGTAACACATTTTATGAAAAAATCCAAAATTCTAGCATCAATTCCACAAAATTTGGTGATTGATCATATTAAATATTTGTGCCATCATATAAAACATAATTTATTTTATTTGTGGTTTAAATATGGAGCAATTTAAACAAATATTGCTAATCCTATTGAATCCTTTTTATAAAATTGTGTCATGGGACAGAATTCATGAATCATATTTTAAGACACTTAAAAACATGTTTTAATCATCCAAATAAAACAATCATGACCATTTTAATCAAGAAATATGTGACTATCTAATAAAGTAAAAAATCTACCAAATAAATTATTTTGTAAATGTAATGGGGTAAAAACATAATCAAAGGAGTCACCCAAGTGAGTGGACATTCCTTAAAATTATATTTTTGTATGTTTGAAAGATCACAAATGAAGTATAATAGTTTGGATTGTCATAAAGTTTTTGAAATATTTTTCATTAATTGCAAAGTTTACATGCCCAAAATTTGACACAAATAAAAAATGTTTTTGCATGTTCAATGCATTTAAACCTTGATAATGGATAGTCTTGGTTTTTTTGTACTTTCAAGTTAATGCCTACACATTACATAAAATTCATTAGTCATTGCCCATAATATTGTTTTGTTGTTTTTTTTACCTAGAAAAAGAAAAAAAAACTTTTTGATTTTTTTTCCCTTTCTAGTGCAAATTCAATCAATTTAGCTAGTTTTTGGGGGAAAAATTGCCAGTTTTTTAAATAAAAAAATTGACAAAGAAACCTTCATTTCTCTCCACAAGATTAATCCAACGTTGTTTTTTTCAAATTTGTGAGGTAGGTGGACTGAAAATCTTTTGGAAGAGGATTTAGCCAAATTTGGCTACACATCATAGAGCAAAATAAATTTTTTTGGAACTTTACTATATTCTATTGACATCCTAGAAGCTATGTTCTAGACAGATCCGATGACTTCCAGTTTTTTTTTTCCCCTCTAAATATGGTGACTTTGTGCCATTATTTCCCAAAAAAAACCTTTGTAAGATTTGTAGCCTCCCCCTTTTTTTGTGTGTGTCACTAAGTGGAATTTTGGTTCAAAAGAAAACACTTCCTTGGATCAAATGAAACTGTAATTCAATATACAACTTTTATCAAAGTATTGGAATTGAGAAATGTTATCTTGATTGGATTTTGGGACACAACTCAAGGATTCTCTTTAAGTTTAGAGTTCAAACTCTTCACTACTATGGTTAGGGTCAAGTCTTAAAGTCGAGGCTCAAGTAGTGCACTTTGAAGGGCAATGTGTCTTTTCATGCCTTCATGTGGTTTGATGGTACAAAAACAAAGGTGGCATCCCAAGCTTCCCAATCTCAATCCTCAAAATTTGACATTTTCTGAAATGGTCAAACCCTACTACATAGGAGTTTCGATTTCATGGAAGTCCCTCTCAGCCTTCTTGTTGGGTGAATTCAAAGAAATAAAAAATGTGAAAAAAGTGAGTTTTTAGGGTTTTAGTCACCAATCTTTGAAAATAATAATAAAATCAGATTTTTATATTAGGTTCCAATAGGTAGTCAAAATTATAGAAGGATGTTTCAAGTTTTTATATATTTCATTTGCCAAAATCTTGTTATGGATCATCACTATTTTCAAAAAAAATCAATGACAATGATTCATTGGAGCTAATTTAGATAGGACAACTTTAGATTCCATAGTTTGTAACTCATTGTCACTTGAACAATTCCAAATTGAAGTATGTTTAGCCCATTCCCTAGTAAAGAGGCATGGAAAGATGTCTTTTTCGATATATATTGTCTTATATTTTTTTTTCAATACTTTCTCCATTAATTTGCATCCCATTTCTTTTCAATTTAATTGAAATTCAATTCAACTCAATGTATTTGAATCCAATTTAAGAATTTCATTTCAATCCAAGTTCAATTCAATTTGCATGCAATGTCATTAAACATTTTCATTCAAAATGAAACTTAATTTCCACATTGAAATCGATTTAATTTTTTCAGTAATCAATTGATCATCATTGGTAATGTGCAACAACACAAAGCCCAAGTTTATTATATAAAGACAGCACTATGTTGAGACTCCTTCCTATATTGCAAGAATGGACCAATGTTGGGTGAATATAAGAAACTGCACCAAATTGGGTATCAGGGTGGTTCTCGGGGTTCATAACTGGTTGTTTTCAAATAAATAAATACCTAATTCTAATATAATACCTTGGTTCTAAAAATTCAAATCCCCAGTTTCAATATATAACCATGGTTCCCAAATTTTTTGAAAATGTCAAATAACCACTTAGAAAACTCAATAGTTCTTTCAGGAAACTTGGCGATTCTTTGAAGGCTTTCATTAACTTGAACTAGCAGTTCTTGGCTTTTGAATTTGTTTTTCCAATACCCAAAACTCTTTGGTTATTTGAATCTGATTTTTTCAAATACCCAAAACTGGTGGATGATTCTTCGAATCTGATTTTTTTCCAAATACCTAGAACCGGTGGTTATTAGCAAAATCAAAGAATCACCCAACACAGGAATGGACTAATGTTGGTCTGGTATATAGGGTGGTCATATATATGAGTATGTACTTGGGTATGTATCACCAAAATGGACTGGGATCAATTTGGGACATATTTTTCATTTTTTTTCCTTCACTGACATTACCATTGCACTTGTTCATATGCCCATAGCTTTCCTCTTCTGAGAGAGTCCTATATATTAACTTTATCCCTAAAGTCACCCTCTCTTTCACCCCCGATTCTCTCTTTCAGTGATATTTGCAAAGTAATGAAATTTTCAATATGAAATGTTGAAACTCAGCATTTAATGCACAAGGTTCGAGAGTAATTATTGTAGTTGTATAGGTAGGAGCAGTAAAAATATATGTAGCAGGCGCTCGGGAAAAGGAAAGAGAGGATGAAACTCAGTTTACCACCAAAAGTAGTTCGGGTCACAGTTATTTCGTTTTGTAAAATTTCATTCCAAAGTACGCATTGGATGCCCTATTATGCCGAAACTGGCCATTCTCGACCCCTAATCGCCTGACTTTACGGATAACTTTATTGTGCATGAATTTCTTTTGTGCTTTTGGGTATGTATATGTAAAGTTTAGTAAAGCTCTACAAGTAGTATCCAATGAATAACATCCCTCCTCTTTTTTAGAACAGATATTTATAGACATATGGTGCCCTCCAAATGCCCTAGGAAAATTCTATTCTCCAAGTTCTCTTCGTAGTGACGCAAGAGACGAAGTGGAGTAAATCTGGTTAACCAATACTTGTGCAGTGTTGGCATGGTGCCTCCTTTTGTTTGTTTGTTTGTTGTGCCAGAAATATTAACAAGGGTAAGGTAAGGTGCCCTCCAAAAGGTGCAATACACACCAAGCTTAGGCAATTTGGTGACCAGACTCTTAGTTTCTGTGTGTTTTGTCCGGCCATCATGGAGTGGGTGCTTGGAACCAGCACCCACCAGTGCACCACGAAGGATGGATGGATGGTAAGTGATCAGGAAACAGTTTTCTGTTGGGTTCCAGTTCCCTAACTACCCATGTTGGTTAGCTCAGTTGCTACTTTTACTACCTATCAACCTAGGTAGGTAGTAAAACCAGCCCTTGCCTACTAGGTATGAACTATCTACTTTCCTAGTGGTAATCTATTTTCTTATTCATTTACTTATCAATTTTCTTACCTATCTACCTATGATGATAGGACTCACTTCTTACAAAATGGGGTACAAAGGTGAAACCAGATATTAACTCAGTTGAAGTTCATCCACAACTGAGTTACAATAGGCAAACATCCAATGGATGGTGTGCTGGTGGGTTGCTGGTTTACTATAGCCCAAAAATTGGCATATGAGTTGATGGGCAAATAATAATAATAAGAGGGTCCTTGTAGCTGGACATGCATAGCATAATATTTGGCAAAGCACGAATATTGTACAACCAAGGAAATATGGAATAATATTGTACAACAACAAGCCAGTTTCCTTCCTTCCCCAAATATATCTTTTGTTTGGCTTCTTCACTCTAAAAGGCAACAACTAGTTGTAAATGATTTTCTTGTCTTTTCCATCAAATAATTGCACACAAATGTTGACTCTTGGAACCCATCTAATTGTGGCCCCTTTTCAATGGGCTAACCATCATCCATTGAATATCTAGCAAAAAAAAAAACCCATAAACCAAAAAGTAGCTAGAATCTAATGAAGTTTTTTTTGGCTTGCATGTTCTACGAAGCTTTTTGGCATAGATTCAATAGTGACAAGTGTCCTTTGGAAGTTAGACTCCTCGTCCAAGTAGACAATAACCCCCCCCCACCCCCCTTCTTCCATGCACAACAAATTGAATACACAACAACCTATAGGTAGCAATCTTTTCAAGTCTATAAATTCAAAGCTCTACCAACTTTCCAAAGAGGCACGAGAAACTTGGGTTTGTAACAACTTGTGGTGTGGTCAAAATTACGCAATCATGGTTACTTGGGTTGTACCGAATTGTGCTCAAAATTAAGCAATCATGGTTACTTGGGTTGTACTGAATTGTGCTCAAAATTACGCAATCATGGTTACTTGGGTTGTACCGAATTGTGCTCAAAATTACGCAATCATGGTTACTTGGGTTGTACCGAATTGTGCTCAAAATTATGCAATCATGGTTACTTACTTTCACGGTCAAACAAATAATGAATCTCTTTGGAGCACCGCAGCACGACATTCTCATGGGAGAATAGAATGCGAGAAGCTCCAAGAAGCTCCAAGGCAAAATGCCCCAACAACCAACATGCACTAAAATCAGAACCTACCAACCAAACACCTCCACTTTTGTTAAGTGGAAAGCACAAAAAGGGAACCTCATTAAGAACATGCAGAAAATGAAAACAATTTGGTGGAAAGAAGAAAGAATTTGGTTTGAGAGCCCACATTTTGTTATCATGGTACCACATATAACTCTTGTAGGGTAACCTAAGAGTTAGGTTAGGTGTATGCCATATGGCCAAGCATTGGGATGGCCCCCCCATTCTCCCTCTCAAGCACACTTTGTTAGTCCTCTTTGTCACTTCAAAGATCTCTTGCACCCGGATATGTTGCTTCCCCATTGGAGTTGTTCCCCTTCATTTTGGGCTACCACATCACTGACAGGTTTATTATGGTGGTCTCTCAGAACATGTTGGGTATTGGGGATTTGATTTGCAGTTATAAGCAATTGAGAGTGAATTTTTGCAATATGATGAATTTTTTTAAAGTGAAAGTTTTGGACCAAATTTGGTTTTTTCAGTGTAATTTTGACTAAAATTTCCATCTTTTGGGTAAAATCTGCAAATTTTTGGATCTCACAAAATTGGGGAAAATAAACCAAGGAATGCAACTATTAGTGGAAAGCATGATGTCATGGCCATTGATAAGTGCTTGAGTAGAATTTGTCACAATAAGGATTTGTGAGGTTTCAGATTGGTTAATTATGAACACTATGGTTTCATTGACCCAACATGTTGCTGCTAGGTAACATTGTTTTTCATCATTATGCAATTGTGTTCGTAAATGATAAATTTTGACATAAGAAGAACAAAAATAATTTCTAGGTTACAAAAATACTGAATGAAATGTTCGAAAGACCTAGATTGATGCATCTCTATAAAAACTAAAACAATATCCTAACATACATTTTCAAAACAAGTTTTTTTTTTCTCAAAATGGAATGAATAGCCCAACTATGTCATATGGCATGTTTGAAAAATGTTGTAAGACTTGTTAGATGGTTGTTTGGTGGGAAGAGTCTACATTAGATTAGTGATTTTAAAATTAATAATAATTAGATAGTAACTCTTCTTCATCAATTTAGATCATGTGACTTTTTATTAGGCCTCAGAATGACACTTTTTGTGTTTTTTTTCTTTTGGCACATATATTATGTTAAAATTGCAAATTGGTGTTAGTTAGACATTTTCGTAATATGTAACATCATTTAATGTCAATTTGCAATTTGAATATATATGTGTGTGTGTGTGTGTGTGACAATAAACATCACATATTGTACATTGTAATGGATGAAACCGCAAAATTTGTATTGTAAATTATCATAAATTAATAGTTATGGAGTCTTTTCTAAGTAAATGGACCTATGTCACAACCAAAAAAGTATTAAAGTTTTTGCAATTTACATGATTTTTTGGTTGGAACTTATTGAATCAACAAATTTAATTACTAGTTTTAGTTAGATTATTGAAAGAATAAAAATATACCATACAACTTCAATTTTATGCCTCAAAGTTCAACATGATTCTTAAATTTATTTAAATTTTTTTTCCTAAATGTCATGAATGGAATTCCTTAACATGAAGACACCCAAATATAATTGAAAATGATTTTATTACTCTAAAATTTGTTATATTCAGTTTTCCTTGATACAAATAATTCATGATATGAACTAAGCCTTTTATAACAATTTTTTTATTGAAGGTAGCTTGATATTCTTTATACTTTTTTGGTTCTAATCAAGGATTATTTGAGATGTGACAAATGGTAATTGAGTCCTACATGATGTATAATGATAATTTTTATGTAATGATGAACATACCAAAATCTAAAGATTTAATTAGAACATATCTACTATAATACATAATTATCTTGTTTGGCATTCAAATGTCGATTTGTTTTTGAAATCAAGTTTAGTAGTAAAAATTGCAAATTTTAGCCTAATATATTATGCCAAATAGAATAATTGATGACTAATTATTGCACCGAATGTTGATGAAACAATTTCTTCTTTATGTTTTCTTTTGCTCATCGAAGTTCTTGGTTGCAAGCAGTATGGAGTTCACTTTATCCAACAATTAAGTGAATTATAAGTAAACATTGATGATTGGAGTTGCTTTAAAACATAGGTGATTAGTAGCTACTAAATAGAAACAAAGAAAATGATTGACTTTGAATATAGCCTACGCAACTATCTCAAGTTCCAAAATGTTTAGCATGGACAAACTTGTAAGTAATTTCCTTAACCTTTTATGCTTTTGGAGGTAATTTTTAGGAAATTTGAAATTAAAAAGTAATAATTACCATCAAACTAGGAAAAAACACCATGATATAATGAAAATATTAAACCATTGTGTAATCTTCTTGAAAATGTATCCCATACACATTTTAATAAGTTAATTGACATGTGTTGGGTTCCATGGAAAATATTTGGATGGCTTCATAAAAAATATTGTATGATCTATTTGAAAGGTCAATGACATGTAAAGTCCTAGGCTACTAAAAGGAAGGGGAAATTGGACGGCGAGTCAACTAATTATAATTTAACTTGAAGCATAAACATGGTTTGGCAATTGGGTGCAACATAGTAACAAGAGTCACATGTGCCCACTTAGGTGACCCCTTAAAAAACAATGGATTATTTAGTCAAATTGACAATAAACTAAATAGATTAGGGTTGGTTCCATAGTGCCATGGGTTATAAATACATGTTTTTTTTATGAAGAAAAACCAATAATAAAATAAAATGTGACATCTTTTTAATATATATGTATTTCAATTATTGTCCATAATTATGTCATTTTCAATTGATTCCAACACATTTTAGGATAGGGATAATAGTAAAAGTATTGGAAACATTGGTTTTCAAGTGTTTTCAAATATTCCATATTCATTATATTCAAATGATCCAATGGGAGGTTGCAAAATAAGGTGGACCACTTTTTAGATCATAATATTGTAAGTTTTTGCTAAGTGTTGTGGATAAAAATGCCATAAAACTATCACCATGTCAAATTTGCTATTGAATTAAGATTATCAACTTAAATAATAAAAAAATTATTAAGAGTTACAACATATATTCTCCAAATATATAGTAATGGACTTTTGAAATTGAAAAATACGGACTGGTTTTTTGTTTGTTGCTTTTCATAAATACATTGTTGTTTATAAATTTTGTTTGAGATATTTTATAGGGGTTCAATATATCATTATTAAAGGAAAAATAATATAAATGGAAAATAATATGTTCAGAAATTGTGCTATAAAAAATTTAACTAAACAATTTTTACATTAATTTAGTTTTGATATTAAAACATGCAAAAGGGTGGTTCGAAGCTAGGATGGTTCATTTCAACAAGGATGATCCTCCCTAAAAGTCCATACAATATAGTTAAAATGGAAATCTACTCTAATATCATTTTTTTAATTGGGAATTACATGTTGATTAATGAACTAAAAAATCCATATGAAAAAAACCATCTTAGACATTTAAAAAATGTACATGTTGAGATAGAAACCCACCCAATTAAAATTCACCCAAAAATGATTACCATATGGACTTCTGAAAATATGACCCAATTTAAGCCATTAAATAATCCATAATGTTTTTCTGGTTTTGGCAAACTTTTTGTATCTATGTTCTTTTTGCATTGATATATTATATATTGAATGCCTATAAATGTCTCAAACCATACAAAAAAAATTGTTTATAGAAAGACATAAAAATTTTGTTCATATTTTTCAACTTCAAAAGTTCATTATTATATATTTGGTGTATATATATATATGTTGTAATTTTTTTATATAAATGTTTTTAAAAGTCAAGTTGACAATTAAAAACTAGTCACAAACTTAACATATTGTTAATTGTATGGCATGTTAATAGCATGTAAATGTTTGACACTTTGTAAAAACTTGCATTGTGACACAAAAAATGAGCCACCCTACTTTGTAACCACCCAAAACTAAGCAACGGTTATATTCACAATAATGCATGTTATTGTTTTCGCACTTGATTATCCTTCAATGGATATCCTTCAAATGACCATTTGAAAGAAAATATGATTATGTTGACAAAAAATGGTGGAATTTTTAATTAAAAACCCATTTACAAACATATAACACACAAACTTTTTTACCATGTAAAAACACATTTATGGATGATTATGATGGAATCTAGAATTGTAATGGTCTAAATACAATCCTTTTGAAAATTTTAACAACTTTTGACTCATTATTTTTTATGTGGATCAAAATATAGAATAAAAAAAGATGGCAATTAGGACTAGGCCCTTTTCATCCTGTGTGGTACACCTTAAAGGTTTTTCACTCATTATCAATTCACCTTCCATGATCAAAATGAATTCATAAATGGCTTCTAGGAATTAACTTGGTTTGTTTTTCTTAACATTGAGAACCAATTTCTTTTTCAAAAGCATAAAAATTGCACTTACTTTAAGAAGCAAACTAAATGATTATGCCAATATCAACAAATCAAAATTGGAAAAGGAAAAGGTGACAAATTAAATAAGGCACTATATTTTACAAATAGAAAGCATTTGGATAAGAAATTTTCAATAGGAAACATGATTTTGGAAACAGTAGTTGGGCATATGTACAAGTAAGGTCAATATTGACCCATTCCAAAATTATAATGAATTTCAAATTTGGGGTCAAAATGCATCAAAGGAGCTACAAACATTACTTTATATTATGACTACATGTCCTTTTTCTCCAAAATGACTTTTTCATATGAATGATTTTTGAATGCAACTTGTTATAAAAAAAATTAGATTTGCTCCAATATGAATCACATTTTTTTCTTAATCATTTTTGGATTAATATGAATTTGTGAAAGTGTAGAAATCCCTTGTAAATTCTATGTTTCATCTTGAAAAATAAGGATAATTTGAAATCATACAAAAAAATGTTCATTTTTTAAGGTCCAATTTAATGTAATATAAAGTAAAAATTTGTTCAATACATCATGTACATTATAACCCATTTATATGCGATAAAACATTCTTGAAGTTTTGAAAATTTGAAATTTGAAATGTACATGCTTTGAATTTTCAAAGTTTTAAGATTTCATATTTTTCAAATTGTTAATTTTTTTCTAGTGCATCTAATAGGTTATCATCACTCCATATTTTTTACCATCAACTTATTTTATTTATATGAGTCCTTTGAAAGTTCTTCGTAAAAATGTCCTTTTCTAATAACAAAAAATTTCGTTTTCAAAAGTCCTTAACTAAACCAAAACTTGAAATTGGATCAAATGAATTTTTAATTTGAATTTCTTGACATTCATATGTGTTAAAAAGAAAAAATGCATGATTACCATGGTTTCAAATGGAAATAAATAAATAATCCTCTAATTTTTTATGATAATTTTTGACATTCAACTCCTTTGGTGGTTCTTTTAAATGTGTTTTGACCTTTTGATAAACCATTATGAATGTATTATAATGCACATTTTCTGGTTTTGATTTGTTCATTAATGTGAAAATGTATGTTAAAATCACTATGGGTAAGAAGAATAATGATTTTAGTGTAAAAAAATGTCTTTTAACCTTTTAAAACATAACCTTAACAACCTTGATTCAATGCTTGATTTTATCAAAAATAATAAAAGGAATAATAATATATTTTCAAATATTTCCATAATTTAATTATAAATAGAAAAACATATGTTCTTCATGGTGACTTAAAATTTTATAATATTTTTAGCATTAGTTTTCATGGAAATAATGTTATAACATTAAAAATTGTAGATTTCAAGGGTTTGCAAAAAAAAGATAGTTCTATAAATTTTCTTTACTTTCTAGGTTAGTTTCAAACAACTTGGTAATAAATCAAGCATATGTGCAAGAGATTTACAAAATTCTAGTTGAATGGAGTGCTACAAAGACTTGCAAAGATTAATATTGAGTGGAATAATTCTTCATAACAGCCTTAATTTGGGTAGACATTGATAATGTCTTGATTAATTTTCATTTTATATTGTATTCAAACCAAATATCATTTGTTTTATGTAAAAAAGGTTGTCCAAGGTCCTTTTATGTTGTTGATACAATTTACGTTTAAAACACTTTTTCAGTTAGTTGTGATTGGTGAAAATGCCCAATGTTCATGCAATTTATACTGTACATGTTCTTATTGAAAAAAAATTGATATCAATATAATGAGTTTATAAATTTATCAAAATTAATCACATTTATTTCCATGCATAATGTATAAATATTTCACATGTTGATGAAACATGGAAGGGGTTGAGAGAGGGGATTTTGCATTTTATAACCAAAAACTCCATTTTAAAAAATATTTTTAGAAAATGGTTGAATGTATTAAACATGGGGAGAAAGATTTGGTATTTTTTTTGATGTCATATTAATTAGTACATTGTTCTTTCTACCAAAGTCTAATTATAATTTTTAGTGCACTTGTAGGTGATGCCACTTTGGGTTAGTGAGGACAAGAACTTCATTTTCTTATGTTCAAGTTTGGTAAGAGTAAATTCATTTAAAAAGGTGTATGAGTTTAAATTGTCACATTTTATTTTACTATTTTTAGTTTCATTGTACTTTTCAATGCTGACACAAAATCACATACATACTAGTTTGTCATGTGCACATTTTTACACACATTGAATCAAGTATATTGAAAGGATTACTCATTGCCCATTTCCTTTTATTAAGAATTAAAGAATTTATTTTTTTCAATTTAATAATAAATAAATAAATTGGAAAAAAATTTAAGGAACATAATTGCAAGTGTATTTTGAATTTGAAATTTTGGATTGAAGCAAAATTTCAAATTTAAAAAATGGGTCCATTCACAATAACATGAACTAGTTGGTCCAAGCATTGAATTTTTTTAAGTATTGCATTTTATATGTGGTATGCTTGCCTTGGCTTAAAATACCAAATCTAATAGTTTTTCATACAATTTTTTGACTGAATATCAATACTGAAACCACATATGACTCACAATAAATAAACATATGAAAAATTTGAAATTAACAGCCAAGAGGGTGGGTGCAAGAATCGTTCGACCAATTTGGATGTAACATTGACAAATTATTTAGAGTACCAATTGTTAATATTGTGGTGACTATATCCCATCTAGATAAATTTATAGGGATTTTGTTTAAGAATACCAACTTGATTATGTATTTTTTGTAGTTTCAAAATTTTCATAATTAAAAAAAAAATATGAACTTTCAAAATCAAAAATTATGGATTGATGTAATCCTAGCAACAACTTTTTATATGGACTTTAAAATGATCCAATGATTTATGATATGTTTGGTACAAACTTGATTTTGATTAAAAATATTAAAGAAATTAAATTTGAAAAGTTTTGCATGATGGCATTTGTAGGATTTTGCTTATGGATTTTGAACAAGCTAAAAAATAAGGGTTTTTCAAAAATCCATAAATTATTGATTTTTTTTCTTTGAGGTTGCTCTTGTGGACACATGTTAAAAACCAAGACCTTTAATTGAATTCTAGATCAAATGGAAAAAACTCAAAAAATCAATGTGAAAAATTTATAATTAATCTCAACCTTCAAGAAAAGTCATTGTTTTGGATTTAAATATTGGTAATTCCATACCTGATTTTGAACCCCTTATTCTTGTACTCACACATGAATTAGATATAGGTATGTGAACAAGATCTTTGCATGCATGTTAACACAATGCACAACTTCAAGAGGTGCCAAAAGTTAAGTACAATCACAATGTTATTAATTCATATACAATTCACATTATATAACTTATAAACATGAATTAGGCATGAAAGATGTTGTAATACAAGCTCAAAGTGGTCGTAATGAAAGAAAAAACATACAACACTAGGAAAGGAGTGTGAGTTGGAGAGATTGAAAATGGTGTTGAAAAGAAAAGAGAGGTTGAACATGTGAGGATGAATTGCATTGAAGAGGGCATTAACAAATACACCAATGGGGGGGGCCATCACTTTCCACAAATGGATGCATATTTCGTGTTAGGTTAGTCAATTTATAATGAGATAAAAGCTTAGTTTGTTGGGTGATTTGAGGTCAACAATTAAGGGTAAAGCTTCAAATTGGTGGAAGTGGACCTAAATAGGAACCTAAAGTGAAAAACGGAAAAGTGCACTACCCTAATTGGATGCTTGATGGTGATTGTGCTTTGCTCCAAATAACATTTGTTTTGTTTGTTTTGTAACATGTTTGCAAGAGCTTACATTCATGAAGAAGGGAGAATGGTGGGTGCCTAGTTTGTTTGTTTTGATGGTGAGCTTACATGCTTAACATAAAGGTTGTTTGTTTTTCATGGCGGATCAAGGAATTGTGGCTTTCATTGGATTGAAGGACTCAATGGTGGTGGCAAATTGGCAAAACTCTAATTATAAGGAACATAAGATTGCATTAGGAAATTAAGGCATTTGTTGGAAAAAATTAAGTACCTGAATTTAAAAAATATTATTTCTGTTTTCTGTTGTTGTTTGGATTTCTAATGTGCCTATGAAAAGAATGCTTTTGGTGTTAACTTTGGTCTCCGAGTTTTTGCAACGTTGGAAATTTAGGGTTTTAGTTAGTATGTTTAAGATGGATTGTTGATGAACAAGATAAAAAATTAAAAGGGTTTTAAAGTTGTTTTGAATTGACATTATTTCAATAATAACTATGCTCGAGATAAATATTTTTGGGGAGTGAATATCCTTATGGGTGCTATGAGATAAGAACTGGAGTTGATTGTTATTTGGAGATTGGGTAGAAACTAGGAATATGTAATTAGTAGATGAAGGTTTGGGTTGAAATTCTTACCTTGTGTAAGCTTTTAGGTTTTTGAAAGTGAGTGAGTTACTGGTTGGGAATAAACTTAAGTAATAAAGAATGTTATGAAGAGAACTATTGATGTTCAGTGAAAGTGAATCCGGAGAGTTTTAATTGACTTAAGGCTCGTAGCATTATAGATTTACTTTGTATGTGGCAAACAATGTAGTTACCATGTCACATGTATAATTTTGTTATGTTGTTCTGAGTTACAACTTGATTTTCATGTGTAATTCCTTGATTATGATGCAAACAAGAATCTCCTAGTTCCTTGCTTTTTTGCTACAAAAGATCTAGGTTTATTTCCCAATACCAAAGTTTTGACATGGAGAATAATGTGGGCTATAGAAAATCTTGAAGATCCAAATAAAATTGAAGTTGCAATGGGAAATGGCCTTCCCAAAGTAATAGTAGGGAAGAGAATAGCTACTTTAAGGTAATACTTGATGTCTAGGGGAATTCATAAACATCATTAGATGATAGCAAAACATAGTGGAGGCCATTATACTAGACCATGGACATGTCATCTTGCATTTCATGTGTTGAAACATCATGCTATGTAGGTGCCTTAGAAGAAGTTCAAACACATATTGTAGGGAAAACAAACAACAGACTTGCAGCATTCTCATTTGTAAACTAATGATATATATTGTGCATTAAACATAGTGACCTTAATTATTTTTCAACACCCAGACCTAATTCTCATGACGAAACCCTAATTGATTCAATGAGCTTGTCCATAGGAACCCTAAATCTGAGACACCAATTATTCCACGTCCAAGTTTAAGCTTTGTCATGAGAATTGGATAGTTCAAATTCGTCTCATGTTGTTGAACGAACACATATATAGGTCCTCTTCCCATGGCCTACCATGCCTCAAGAACTGCTGAAAAGAATGAGCTATGTGCAGCTTTTTGGCTAATATATAGTCAGACTCTTTGAATTGAAGTGGTGTTTTCACCAGAAGGAAAGACCTTCTTTTCAAAGGACATGCAGAGTGCTGCTGAGGAATGGCTTGGCCCTAAAGATGAGAGAACCTATATGTCTCCTCATCCTTAAAAAAATTGAAAGTCAGGTGTGTATGTGCAGGACCTGGAGCTTGGAAGGTTTCCACAAGACAATTACCAGCTTTAGAGGAGGGTTAACCTAGTAGAAATCATGTGCCATATGGGCCAAGAATTCCCCTGGCATGGCAGTGAAGAAACACCAAGTGAACAGCCAAAGTGAACCCTAACCCACCAGTCCACCGTGCAGAAGATGGATGGTATGTGGATGGGAAACACTTTTTCATTGTATTCAATGTCCATAGCTAACCATGATGGTTAATTATGTACTAACCATCCACATACCTCTATCTATCTAGTAGACATGCACCAAGTCTCTTAACTACTTACCTACCTACACAGTAACCACATACATTTCCTACTTACTTACCTATGATACTTACCCACTTAAATAGGTGGTTTCCATAGGTAGTGTGAGGGTGAAGTAGCCAGGGTTTACATGATAGATTACTCAGTTTGCAGTTCATCCATACCTGAGCCAGTACAGTTTTCAGATGGATGGTGCACTGCTAGGTGTGAGTTGCTGGCCTGAGTGACGCAGCACCGACCAGCGCACCGAGAAGGATGGATGGGATGGATGGTAAGTGGTCAAGAAACAGTTTTTCTGTTGGGTTCCAGTTCCCTAGCTAACCATGCTGGTTAGCTCAGCACCTTCTTTTACCATCTACCTTGTAACAACCCGCACGCATGCAGTTGTTAATAGTTAGTAGGTATTAGTAAAAACAACCCTTACCCATGTACAAACTATAAACCATCTATTTACATACATAGTAGTTACTTATTTTCCTACCTATCTACCTTTATATATGAGACCTATTTTCCTCACCAATTGGGTCACTAAGGTGAAACCAAATATCAACTCAGTTTTGAGGTTCATCCACAACACAACTGAGTAATAACGGCCATCCAGTTGATGGTGCACTGGTGGGTGTTGGTTCTCAAGTGTGGGTCTGGTATATTCCTTTGAACATACAAGAGCGGCCCTGGACCCTGGTTTTGGGTACTTTTAGAAAACTTTCATACCAGCCTGGTCCTGGTGTTGGGTCCAATATCAAAATTTGGCTGGTATGAGGCAGGTATCCGTTAAGTTTTGAGAGACCAGCAATTTTTTTTATTTATTGTTTTTTCCATTCAAATTTTGTGATGTTTCATCATTGGTTAGCATCCCAAGAGGAATTTAGCATTAAATTGGTGAGATATTTTTCAAAACCTGTGTAAATAGTAAAAAGACTAGATTAAAAAAAAAAAAAAACTACCAAACTAAAAATCAAAGTCCAAATGTGGTGAAAAATTTTCAAATTTTTGGGGAAGAATTTTCAAAAAATTTTGGCAAGTTTTTCAGAAAAAGGGGATTATTGTGACAGAATATTCTCTTACAATAATAATAATAATAATAATAATAATAATAATTTCATTTTGACAAAATTTTGCGCAAGAAAATTGCTGATCAAAACTGATATAAAACTGGTACAAGACTGGTATTATTACCTCAGGTCCTACCAAGCAGGTATTGATACACGCTGGTATTGCCTCAGGTTATTATACTAACCGGGTAGTGTCCCTCCTACTAATGTTGATACCAGGCACGGGCCTATATATATACAGGACCGACATTAGTAGATAACATGTAGATACAATCTTCTCATCATATAGCAGTTGGAGAAACATCTTGAGACCCCACCAACTAAGTAAGTTCAAAAGGAGAGCAGAACCATGGAATCAAAGGCATCCACTGATGTCTCTAAGCTGGCTGGGTCTTCCTTTTTCTGACTAGACTTTGCCTCCTGAGAGGCCTTCCGAGTGCTGTTGTGTATAATTTTTATCCTGCAAATAAGAAGGTCAATTACCTGACAAAACCCTCTTTGTCGGCGTGTTTTGTTCCCCCACCTCAGCAGAAAAACAAAGAGTCTCATGTCAGTCAGGGGAAAGGCACTTGGGGTTTATCTTCTTAATTAAAAGTCTAACTTTGTTTTGACCAAAGATCCTCAGTTGTCGAATACAATCACGCCAGTTGCTCACATTCGAGTCGAAGTCTTGAGAATATATACAATGACACCAGTTGCTCACACTCCCAGTTGAGTCCAGTCGTGACGGTGAAAGTTGTCCAACAATTGGGTACTAATTTAAGCATTTGGACAGGTGATCTGAGTCCCCTCCATGACAAATGTTGCTGCAGGAAACAAATTGCGTGGCACATTTATGAACCATACAGCTTATTTCCTGACAACAATCCCCAGCTCTAGTAAGTAACAAAGGATTTAATGGAAAGAAGAGGCTGGCGAGGGGTGTAATTAATTGTCTGGATGGTTGAAGCCCGGCAATACCAAACTGTGTTGTTCTCATCAATCATGATAATCCCACCAGCAGGAGGCATTCCGAGGGGAGGCTTAGTTACTTCACCAAGCAACAGCAAGAAGAAAACAATCTATGACAAAAGCACGAAAGAAGAGCAATCTCCCTGAAATTCTAGTTGATTGGCTAATGCCATTATTTTCAATGTTAAGCAGAATAGGGTTATGTCTTGGGTTGAAGATTTATTTTTCAGACCAATGGGATTGTTGAATTTGGTGGTCTGAATTTTCTTTTCTTTGTTCTCTTGAGTGAACTAACAGTTACTATCTACAGACAGGCAGGAGGCTTCTTGCATACTACTTATGCACTTTGTTAGCTTATGGCTGAATTAATTCAGGTGCTGAAACCAATGCTGACAAAATATAGCTGGGTGTGATTTCATGGTCATGTCGTTGAGCAGATACAGTATTATACTTTTAGTACAGATACCAGGCAGTACTTCTGCATACCACCCTTTACATGCATCTCCTGCAATGTAAAATTTATGTATTCTGGTTTGTATTATGTTTGTATTATATTCAGGTATCTACTTCTCTGCAGGTACGCCCAGGTGTACAGGATACAGACTGTATATATGTCTGAGTAGAGTACATATCTAAACCCTGAGAACTCTAGTCAAATCCTGTAAGTTGTCAAAGTTTTGTCAACCTAATTGTAGTACATTACCATCTAATTACAGAGAATTGGGTTATACACAGGTATATATCATTGCCAATTGTGCATGTGTTTGTGACAGTTGGCTCTGCTCCCATTCAAAGGAAAAGAGAAGGCAAATTCAAATGGTAGGCGGGGAGGAGTGGGAACAGCAGCAGAAGCTGTTCAACAAAACACAATCACCAGTTTATCTGAAGCTAAAAGATCACCAGTTTATCTGAAGCTAAAAGACAAGAGGGAGAGGTCATCCCTAATAACCCCATCTGATCGACCACACATGCACAGCCTTATGTTATCTCACAAAAATTCAGATAGTCAACATGTGAAGGGTGCAGTGTGTAACAGTGAAACCTGCAAGCATTGGTGACAGGAGGAAGAAGTTCGTTAGACCGGGGCCAGGGTGAACCAGCACCCGCACTGCTACTTTCCCCTTCTTGAGTGAGGCCTTTTAGTGACTATATTAGTGTTAAAACCAGATGCTTACCATGGTTACAAGCAACTAGACAAAATTCAGGACTTTTTACCATGGTACCTGTATGGGTGCTGGGTCTTGAGTGAACCAGCATCCACGTTGGTACCATGGTATAAATCTCAAATTCCATTGAAAATATTTCTAAATATTATAAATATGGTATGCTTAAATTAAATCAGGGTCTCTGAGTTCAAACAGGTATAACATTTTTTGGGCTTAATATGACCACTAAGAGGACTCACTCAAAAAGGTGAACGTACCGACCTGAGTGCCTGGTTCACTCAAGGCTGTGCACCCTCCTAATTTCAAGGCGAATCAAAGTGCACATGTAATGTGCTAGAAATAGCTAGTACATGAATAACCCTTCCTAAGAACACTCTACCTATTGAACTGGTAGGCCACTCAAGATAACTAAGAAAACAAATTCAGACCACCAAATTGCCATTTGCCTAAGAAAAACATTTTCCGGCCTACACACAAACTGATTCCGTGGAACATTGAAAATAATGACTCTCTCTAGCTAGCATTTCTATTGGTTCTCTAAGATTCCCACAAAGCTACCAACGAGACCATATTACATATTTGACTGGTACTTCACTCAAGATAATTAAGAAACACAAATTCAGACCACCAAATCCAACAATTTCATTGATCACAACATTTTTTTTCTACAATACACACAGGCCTATTTAACACCGAATGTGTATGGAAGTAGGCAGGCAGGCAGGCAAGTTCAACACTAAATAATTATATGGAAAAAAATTCTGAACTTTTGAAAAGTTATTCAAGTGTAATTAACAAGTAAAACAATAAACATTAATTAATTATAGTTTACTGTATATACCAGAATCTTTGGAGAAGATATATTATATATTCTGCATTGAGATGTTGAACCTGCCTACCCTACTATGGTATGAGTACACATATATTATAAATCCCAAGATCAGATTTGCAAGCATTGTTGTGATGGAGGAAATTAGGGAGTAATTGGTTCACAGCCTAATTTCAAGGTGATGAAAAATATAGCAAGATCCCTCAAGCTCTAATCTCAGTTATGTTCTTCCGCCCCAGAAGACCAGTTCAAACTGGTCAGTTCCGCCGCTACCTGTAGGTCTAATGTCGGTGCAGTGACCCCTGCATGTTGGGTTCTGTTTATAAATTTCCTCACTTTTTGGCTTGTGTGGTCTCTTCCTTTATCTTGCTCTATTGGGGGGAAAAAGAATTGCTTTGCAGTGATGTCATCTTTAAGCTAGATAGTGGGTCCTAGTGCATTGTCCATTATGCGGTTGTTGTTCTTTTAGCGGGGAGAAAGGGAGGGGGTGTGTGTGTGTGTGTGTGTGTGTGTGTGGAAAGTACTGTCTCTTTTTCATGTCCTAAAAGAGCTTGCTTTCCTATGAAACTTGAGAACTCCCATACTGTTATTATTATTCATATTGAGAAGCAACAACAACAACTCCCTCCACCACAAGCTACTTCTGTTGACAAAAAGCTAGATGTACTGAAATACTTGAATAGTTGCATGAGTGCCGTAGTATTGTTGGCTCTAAGGTTAGGATGTTTATGAGGGTATCACATATTCACACCCACCCTTTGGTGTTCCTGCTCAGCTTCTTCTTAATGTTTGGTGCACACAGGCATATGCCTTCTAAATTGAAGACATTGTTTCCCGCAAGGTTTGTGTAGGTGAAGGCATGCTACTTTCAATCCTGTCTGTTAAACTGAAGGATTTGAGTGCTGCAATTTGGAAATCTATGAGATTAAAACTAAAATCTCTAAGAACCATTAACCAGTGTGTTCTCATCAGCATTTTTTTTGGGTGTAAATTTGAAAAAAAATTCAGAATTTTTGATTTTTTTGGCCAAACTTTAGAAAACCACAAATTTGAAAAGAAGAAGAAGAGGGAGCCCTGCTTTTCACAGGTTACCTAGTCCATAGGCATTGAATAGTGGATAAGTAGGTGTGCTAACCAAGTACATCAAATTAGGGTTCCAAGTTTATCATCTTGCTTGTCAGAAACTACAATTTAGGCTTGAGACCTAATGGCTCTGGGATTAAGTGGAGCAAGGCAAGGTCGATACACTCGGGTTTAATTGTTTTTTGAAGGATCATGTTCTTTTAAGTGCCCTCCAGATTGAAAGATTGATTGAAGTATTGTGCATTGCATTTTGCATGGATTTATTTATTGCCATGAGTTAAAAGGAATAACATCCTTTTAATGACAATAAAGCCTCAATTGAAATATTTCATATGCACAAATCTTGATTGCCACATTGAATTATAGTTTGAAATTAGTGTCATATGTGCCACAACAAACATCCCATATTTTGCATTGTAACAGATAAATCTACAAAGTTTACCTCACAAATACCTCATGAGCCAGCCACTTGAAAATCGGAAGTAGGTATCAGATGGCCCAGACAAAGTGAACCAGCGCCCACCAGTGCACCACAAGGATGAATGGTAAGTGATCCAGGAAACGGTTTTCTGTTGGGTTCCAGTTCCCTAGCTAACCATGGTGGTTACCTCAGTTGGTTTTTTTTTTCCTACCTACCTACTAACAACCCACAAGCAGGTTGTTAGTAGCTAGGTAGGAAAAAAGCCTTTACCTATGTATAAACCATCTACTTACTTACTAATTACCTATTTTCCTACCTATCTACCTATATATGAGACCCATTTTCCAACAGAATTGGTTACCAAGGCGAAACCAAATCTTAACTCAGGTGAGGTTCAACCAGAACTGAGTAATACTGGGCATCCAGTGGATGGTGCAGGTTCACTGTGGCCATCATGAGCCGAGACACACCTTAAAAGTAAAACCATATTCGGTTATAGTAGTGTTACATGGAAATGGTCAAATGCATTGACAGTCCGTGGCAGTGTAACTGAGCCGAATTAATTCTCCTGCCTGGTCACTACACTCAGGGTGCACAACTGCATATTGAGAATGGATTTTACACATGATCCAAATTTCCCCAGGAATCATATCCATTGTTACTTACAATTCCATAGGATGCAATTAACATCCTTTCCATGCATGCATCCATTCCTCTCTGCATTCATGGATGTTCTTGGCTATGAGGTGCCCCGGGCTGCAAAGGGCAGCCAGGTGAGGATCTTGGGGACATGGGCAATGGGTTATATCAGTGCATTAAGGACTACCATTTCCCATCTCATATCTGCTGCTTTATTTGTTTAAAAGCCTGTTTGTGACATGTGTGTGGACGCTGGCATCCTGGCAACTCTGCATTTGCATTTGATGTTCCCCCTGCGCCAGAGTTTGGCCCAGATATTGGTAATTTAAGACAGGCCAGAATTTGGGTTTTGTCTATATTCTCGTTTTTCTCCTCTGTCCAGAGAGGGGCGATTGGAGGGGGATTTATCCCCTGACCCTTTTTGACACCTGCTATGCAGGACCTCTCATACACAGAGCCTAGAATACTGAAATAGCTTTACAGAGCTTCAGGCCAAGTGGGATATTTATTTAGTCTTGGTGGAATCAGGTTATGTTAGTCCTTTGTGAGGCACATGTCTGCTAAGGCAAACTGCAGTGCAATTTTGGGGTCAATCAGTACCAGCCACATTCCAGCAGCTTGAAATGCAAAGTAACAAGGGGTGCATCACACTGTGGCCTTGCCATTTACAGTAAAAAGTATCTTAATGCAAAGAAGAATTATGAAAAGTCAAATATTTCACCATGCAAAAATATAATCTTCAAAAAAAATCCTCTGAAAGAAATCAAATCCTTTAAGATATCATAACTCTATAACTAATCTGAAGTTTCAACACAAGCCAAAATATCTTCTTTCAAAAATCATCATATAAAAATAGACCTACTACCTAGGGGCCAAAATCCCTTATGCTACTATACTCTACAATGAATCTAAACACAATATCCTTGCCTTGGTAGACAAGGCCAACAAATTGTCCCAAATCATTTAAGATCGAAGGGATGATTGTAGCGAAGTTGGCGGGAGGGAGAGCATGACTATGTGAACCAGGACCTACACTAGTACCTTCACCTTCTTGAGTGAGGCCTCTTAGAGCATAGTCTTGAACCTACTTTTAACCCCCAAAATCTTAAATTTGGACTTGGAGGCGCTCCTCTGGTCTAAGGACAGTATATTTTATGATGTTTAGAAACAACCCAAAAATCTTTGGGTGTTTTACAATGTGTAGGTGGTGGTTCACCCAAGGCACGTGAGGAGCACAAGGAATGAAGATAAGGTTCAAATGAAAACTTGAGGTGAAAATTTTGCATAGGGAGATGGAAAATTTGTTCCCACTTCCTATGTTTAAGCATTGTCCCCCAATGTGCCTATAGAGCCATAGCTACAAATTCCCACTCCTCAATTTTCACCTTCCTCTGTCCAAATTGGCATCAAGACTGCAAGAGGACTTTAGCTGAGCACCCAGGATTTTGGATTAGTGGGTCAGGGTGAACCAGCACATGCAGTTGTGGTTGCCTCACCTTCTTCAAGTAAGGCCTCTTATTAGTGGCTACATTTAACCAAGAAATGTCAAATTTGGACTCAGGACTCTGATTTAGAACTTTTTGAAGAGGATATTTATAATGTTTTTGTTTGAGTCTTATTAGGAGTATATTGTAATGTTTGGAAGCAACCAAAATCTTTTACTGGACTTTACCATAGGCTAGTCTGAGCATGTGTGTTGGTTCACTGAAGATGGGTGGAGAGGGACTAGTGTTGGCCTGGGGCAAGTTAATAAGAAGCTTTAGGGCATAACTACCAGCAGGTGGACAAATTAGTAACGTCAGTTACAGAGCAGGCTTCATTAATCAAATCACTACAATAAAATATTGTCTTTACTACATAAGTACCTCATGCTTCATGATACATGTGTGAGATAAACTTTGTGGTTTCATTCTTCACAATAAATATGTGATTTTCATTGTGGCACATATTATATTAATATTACAGCTTGAAATAAGTTTGATATTAGTGTAATATGTCACATGTGACACAGTTTAATATTATATTACAATATTAATGTACTATTTGCCACAATAAACACTATGTATTTTGACGTTGCTAGGACTGAAATCACAAAGTTTGCCTCAAACATCTGTTATGAGGTAAGGCCTCTATAACTATAAGATTAATCATATTCTGTTCTATTGAATCCACCCATGATGTAGAGATATACATAGAGGGAAAGCACACGAAAACAAGAAAAAAAACAGAAATCAAAAGGCAATAATCTGAGGTGTTATGTGCTCCTCTTTATCATGGTTTGGAGAAAAAAAAGGAAGTTTTCTAGGGCACCATTGTCTAATCATGAGTATAAGTGAGTAAAACGAAATTTAACAAGAAGACAACAGTGATTAATCCTGAAAAGGAAATCATCTGAAGTCTTGTGTACTGTTGATGATCACTTGGAAAACAAGTGTTGGGCACTAGATGATAATCATGAGTGGTAGGAGGCTACACCAAGAGCAGCAGCAACCTCGAGCTGTCCTACATTGGGTTGTTCATAATCATCATCATCATCATCATCATCAAGAAGAAGGTTTGGGAAATGCAGCAGTCCTAGAGAAAGATTCAAGACCTGTAAGCTAGCAGCAGCAGCAGCAACAGGAGGAGGCAGCTAGAGCTATAACTTACAACAACAACAACAACAACAGTCCTTTGATCATTTGCAATAAGTTGGGCGTGAGACTATGATTGTGCAGAACAATGTATGGCTTTTCTAGCATGTACAGTAGTGCAGCTGCGGGCCCTGATCGAGGGCACCTTTGGAACGAATGAACCGTTGTAGAAGAGATGAAGAAGCAAAAAGATTGGAGAGAGATATATTATATATCGGTTTTCAGAGCCTTTCCTTCAAAGGCAGGATTGCCCGCATAGGAGGACGACAACAAACAGTACAGAAAGAAATTTGCCCTCCTCCTGCTGCTGCTGCTGCTGGGTCCCATACATGTATAAGCTGCAACCAGAAAAAGAAACGAACTTTCCAAAAACTTCCATGCTGCTACAGGCTACAAGCTGAGACAGGGTTTGTGACGATGTGGAGACATGTGAGCCGTCGACAGTTTCTTGGCTGCATTCCAGCTGCTCCTATTATATGCAAACAAGCAAGCAAGCAAGCAAGCAAGCTAGCTAGCTAGGTATGGCCCAGTCGTCTGTTGCTGCACTAGCGTCGCACTTACACTGCACCAGTATGCACCGATGACGGTGCCCTTTTACACTACTAATAACTATGCAGTAAAAACACAGGGAATTTACAGCCTTTGCTTTTTGGCTGCTATATGTAGCCAAACACCCCTATTTTTAAAGTGCTAAACTCAATTGCTTTTTGTTATTTTCAAAATAGCCATAATTCCAGAAAAATAAAGAAAGCTTGCCACATCTTTGCCACATAATTATGTTAACCAAAAATATAGAAGGATGTTTTAAAAATGTTACTTTTCATATTTAGCTTGTAGCCAGATCTGGCCAAATCTTCTTGGGGATCATCATCGCCACTTTGGCTATATCACAAAATTGACCCAACAAAAAACACTGTGAGTGAGAGAGAGAGAGGAAGGGACAGACAGCAGCAGCCATGAACATCAGGCTGCTGGGTAATGTAAATAATCGTCTATCGCGTGCACCAGATTTAATGAGAATGTCGTCTCACGAGCGCGTAGAATACGAATCTCTTTACCTACCATTTGTCGTTTCTGTCGACGTTCTTACTGGACTCTTTCCGTGACCTATCATCTCCCGTTGTTATAATTACTAGCCTAGATATATAACCTAGCTAGCTAGATCAGATCAGATCAACCTTGGGTTAACCAGCACCCACCTTGGTTAGTAACCATGGTAAAAACCCCAAAATCCATTTAAATTATTTCTAAATATTACAAATATCCCATCCTTAGACTAAATCAGGATTTCTGAGTTGAAATCTAACATTTTTTGGGCTTAATATGGTCACAAAAAAGGTACTCAAATTGGTACTAAAAGAGGCGAAGGTACCCACCAACTTGGGTGCTCGTTCTTTTTTGAGTGAGGCCACTATATTAAGTCCAAAAAATGTTAGATTTCAACTTGGAGACCCCAAAAGCATGGGATGTTTATAATATTTAGAAACAAACTAAATGGATTTTGGGTTTTTCACTCTGGTGCCAATTAGAGTGCTGGTTCACACAACTAAGTGATGATCACAATTTATTAGTATTGTCCAAAGGCTTTACTAGATTCAGTAATCCAAAAGTTACTGGATTCATGATGCTGAATGGTGGCTTGAAAAAACAAAAAGAAAAAGAAGAAGAAAAAAAAACATTCCCCTACTCGACCTCAGCTGAATAAGTAAGTGGAAGTGTTGTAGAGATTTTCTTTTAAGGAAAAAAAAGTAAGAAAGAAAAGAAAAGAACAAAAGCGAGCAAGCACGAAAAGAATCATTTTCTCTCCATAAGCAGACAACACAGACACAACCACAACTGTAGAAATAATTAATCTGATTGATCCTGTTTTGCAAAATTCAATGCCACCAAGAGAAAAGGCTCTCTCTCTCTCTCTCTCCCTCTCTCTCTGTGTCTGTGATCATCAGAGGGGAAGTAAGTAGGTGTGAGGGAGGCAGTAAACGTGGGCACAAGCCTTACACAAAAGAGAGAGAGAGACACACACACACATACATAGAGATAGTAAAAGTAGTGCAAAAGAAAAGAAAATTAGCACAGGTAGGTTATGAACTGGGCATATTCCTGGCTGTCATAACACTACAGGCTGGCTTTGGAATCTACTGCACAGCTCTGTTATATAGCCTGGGCAGCAGTCCTGTCTGGCCAGCACACTGGGGCCCCTTTCCTTTCAGCTGCTTGCACTGACTTTGCAACCAGCCATTACAGCCCTTTAGCGCAGCCAGACAGACAGACAGTGTGTGAGAGAGAGAGAGAGGGAGAGTTGTGTGGGCATACTACCGTTGGCCATCTAGTCGTCTTTTGCATCTCTCCTCATATGTGTGCAGCAAAGTTGCTGCTGCCTGAGTCATCTAACATTCGAAGGTCCGATCTAGTAGAGTAGTATGTAGTACACTCGTTTTGTGTGGCAAGATTAAAGGTTTCTTCTTCGCCGGTCTAGTCAGAAGTTTTGTCTTTGAGAGGTTGGAAGATCACTAGTCTCAGAGAGAGAACCTTGACGCGTGCGTTTGGTGCATTGTTATTGAACTAGTACTAGAGTGAGAGACTCAAGTCTGTTTGTTTCTCTGGAAGTGAAGGTATATGAGTGTTTGAGAATGCTCCCTCCTCTTGAGTGAGCACCAAGTGTTTCTTGTAGGAATAGTACTAGCAGCTAGTAGACAAGACCCCCCCTGTGTGTATTCCTTAGAGGCTAGTACTGATCTACTGGTGAGCCGTGTAGAGAAGGCTTCTTCGGTTTTAAAGAAGTGTGATCTTCTTTGATCTGCTAAGAACCGCGCGTATGGTTGCACAACTCGTGTTGTAGCAGCTTGTTCGTCGGTTCAGATGGCAACTACAATGAGGGGATTCGGCGCGCAGAATGTGATGAGCCTCATGCAGACCGAAAGCACCCCAGACTCGTTGGTAGCGATGTTGGCGTCCTGCAATTCCATGGGTCTTCAAGGTGAGCACGAGCCACGGGCGCCCGGGTTAGATCGGAAACAATTAGTCTGATTAGGACGGTGCAAGGACTAAGCTACAATGTACGCTAGGCTTGAGTGTTGATTTCCTGGATAGTTGGTTGATCGCTGATTGACCTGCAGTCTTGGGCAAGATCTCAGTTGTGAGGAACTAGGATGATTTGGAGTCACCATAGTTGCAGGAGTCTGGAGCATTGCTGAAATTTATGTCCATTTTCTGACCGTTTGCAGCGGCCTTGCTTGCTTGTTTGTTTATTTACTTGTTTGGTGCAGTTCCTCTTTCAGGCGGTGGTCTGGAGGACGCAGTGGTCGGTTGTGGTCAGAAGCGCCCTTTCTATCCTTCCTTTGTTGACGGGTCACTCGGGGGGGAAGAGGCGGGGGTGGATGATGACGGCGTCGATGACTGCTCTCCCAGCGTGGAGAAGAAGAGAAGGCTTACATTTGACCAAGTGAGGTCGCTGGAGAGGAATTTCGAGCTGGAGAACAAGTTGGAGCCGGAGAGGAAAATGCAGCTGGCCAAGGAATTAGGTCTGCAGCCTCGTCAAGTCGCAGTTTGGTTCCAAAACCGAAGGGCACGCTGGAAAACCAAACAACTGGAGCGGGATTACGAGGTGTTGTCTTTGGATTACAACAGAATGAAGGCCGAATATGAGACCATCGTCCTGGAGAAAGAAAAGCTGAAAACAGAGGTGAATACAGCTCAACTTCCTTCCTTCCTTCCTTCCTTCCTTCCTTCCTTGTCTATGATCACATTGTATTACACCTGCTGAAATCTGTCGGTACTAGTTAGGTTTCTGTGTCACGCAAGTCTCCTTGCGGCAGGGAGCCCGCGGCGTGTCCATTTGCAGTACAATGATTGATCATCATCATCTCCGTCTGCATCATCTTTCAAAGGCTTACGCTGGCTTCATTGGGTACATTTCAAACAGATTCAAGAGTTGTCAGGAAAGACGCAGGCGGAGTATCGCGGGTGTGTGGATGCTCATGTTGATACGAATCAGTCTAGATTATCACCACGGGGGCCGCGTGCAGCAGCAGATTCAGTATCCGTGAAGGCTGAGATGACATCTGAACTCGTCACGCAGCAAACTACTAGTGAACCAGCAGCAGCTCAATGGAAGCAGCAGCAGCAACCTTCTTCGACTCCGATCACTGTCGACATAATTTCTTCTTCTAAATCCAAAGAGTCGAAAGAGCAGTCTACGACCAGTTCAGGCAGCAATAATTCAAGCGAAATACTAGACACGGACAGTCCGCGTGCCATTGATAATTACAGATTGTCACTCTGCAATCAAGCAACTGTGACACCAGAAAAGGAAGACGACGAAGAAGAAGAGCAGCAGCAGCAGCAGCTGCAACAGGGATTGACCAACTGCTCACAATTCATTTCAGAGAGTTTCGGAGGCGATCCCAGCCTACTACACGTTGTTGCCGATGATCTATGTTGCAGTGCTGCAGGAGTTGGTGGCCGAATCTCTTCCCCGGCGCAAGTGTTCCAGCGCGTTGCCATCAAACTGGAAGCTGATGGCAGCAGCAACAGCTGCTACCAAGACGATCAGTCTTGCAACTACTTTTTGTCGCAAATGGATGATAAAGCTGCTATGCCGTGGTGGGACTGGGCCTAGTCTAGTAAGAATCTGGAATTTTGTACATATAAAAATTGTCTGTAGAAGAGGTACTGTACCACCCCCGCCGCCCCACCACACTACATACAGTTCAATACTATGACCGCCGGGCTCGTTCGTTCTAGATAGAGAAATGATCTTACTAGACTTCAAAACAGTACCCCATGATCTGAAAGTTCAAATCCATCCCTAGAACCTTCAAGGCTTCTTTCTGCAGTTTTCCACTAGTCATGTCAGAAATTGATTTATGATCCTAGATGATTCGAAGACTCCAGTACTCTACTTGGACTAGAACTGCATATGCATATCATAGAGATCTACAATTGCTGCTCTCCTGCAGCAGGGACTGCAGCAATAGTGTTAACTCATGTCCTGTAGCTTGCTGCTACTGCACCGGCTCGTTCGCAAGGACGAGTATGCATGCGGTTCAAGCTTTTAGGGATTGCTGCTGCTGCTGGAATCGGATGGTTGTTGGCATCAGGAAGAAGAAGAAGAAGATGGTACTTGGAAATTACATTTTTAAGATTGAATTTTAGGATTTTAGCCGATGATCTTGCTGCACCAAGCTGCACTTATACAATATGTATGCTTGCAAGAATAAAATCCCACGACCCCACGACAGGCCTCTAGATTTTTTAGCTACCATGATGATGTGGTCGACCTGCTGGATGCAGTTGAAGTAGTAGTAGTACTTCAACAGGGGCACTGGGTGGTGACCATCGCCGATGTATAAATCTGAAATAAGATTTTGGTCTAATTGAGGTTGTTGCTCTGTAATATAAATATAAAACTTGGTGTTGTGGAACACTTTTCACATACTTCCATTGAAGCTCAATCTCTCTGCAGCTTGTGTTATACTTGTGCTTGCAGACCTGTTCCTTTTGGTGTGTCTAGAATTTGATTTCATGATCAGCAGCACCTGGCAATGGGTGATTCATTAAATTCACATACTTCATGGATTTGGAACTTTGACAGAGCTGCACATTGCTCTGCTACTACGTCCCCATGTATTCACAAATGCAACAACTTTGATGATACTTCGTGAGTAATGAGGAGTGAAGACTTTATAAATTATATCATGAAACATATTTATCTTGTGCAGCAGTTTGAGTTGAGTTGTGGGCTATATAAATGGAATCCTACTCTACTTTTTTCCAAACTTGTGGGCAATGTTTTGTATTTGCTCAAGCAAAGTACAATCTCTACTGACGTATAGTACAATCTGTGCTGATTCCTTAGGCAGAAAAGTACACCCTTCACAACCCTCACACCAATGTGAAACTCACATTCACTCAACTTTTGGAATCATGAGGTTTCATGTACACATGGATCAGTTACAAATTAACTGATCTTGGGGGCACTGCGGAGGGGTGAACTCTTTGAAATTGTGAACAAATTTATCAGCCTTAAACATGTAATTATGTGCTCAACATTTTCCGAATCTAACATGAATTTGAATGTATTTGGTGAAAACAGCAAACTTAAGCTTATTGGACCTTGATTCTAAACATTAGTAGTATATGAAAATTTAGACTAAATCAGGGTCTCCCAGTCCAAATAAAACATTTCCTGGGTTAATTATAGCATCTAAGAGGCCTCACTCAAGAAAACCAAGGTACCAATGTTCCAAGTTCACACCTTGGTCAGCTTTCAATGCCCTGATGGACAATGTCAGTTACAATTTTCCCACCCAATTCTCAAACTTTTTCTTCCACAACTACATTACTGGAGGTAATGACCATATCTAATTACTTGCCCACAAGTACACAAGTAATCCTTTGGGAATATATGGGAAGTTAGACTACTTTCCATATTTTTATTTATTTTTTCCCCACATTTGAGCCTAAGTAGAAAAATTACCATGGTGAAAGTATGGATCCTAATGTGGCCTCTAATTTTTTTCACTTGCCACGTTTGGAATTACCTACCCATCCGATTTTGTGGCCACCCAATTTTCCAACTAGTCCCATGGGGTAAAAATAATAAAAATAGTAATAATAATAATAACCTCAGAAGAGAATCTAGAAAACCTGTCCTGTGTGACTGTTTTGAGCTTTTTGAACTCGTCCTGCTGGACTGTATTGAGTGAGGACTACATTGAGTATTGTATAGCCTCATGGGGTGCCCAAAAAGTTATTCCCTGCATAAACGGTAGGTGCATGAATTTTTAAGCACCCTAAGCTATAGCATTGAAGCTAGACCCCTTGAACAACTTTATTGAAAAGTTCCCCCTCATAATTGAATGTAAACTTGGAGTTCCTATTTCTTGATCACTCCAGGAATAAAGGAGTACCAAAAAACAAAATTAAAAAACTTAAAGGTGAGTGCATGTTGGGATTATTATTATTAGGGGTGAAATCATGCAGTACACCAGTTGTAGTCTGATGCAATACTAGAGTCTCCAAAGCCGGATGGAATCTGCCTAAACCATAGAACAAAAGTGCCCGTAATCCCCTCGACGCTCTGGAATAGTCGTCTTTATATGAGATATGAGGTTGGAGGTGGATTCAGAGTTGTGGAAATAATGGTTCCACCTAGAACAAGTAACTAAAATTGTAAGCCAAATTGATGGTCTTAAATGCTGCTTGGACCTAGAGCAGGTGTCACACTTGGAAGTAGACATCCTACAATAACAAACATCAATATTTACTACCCTCCAAAATTGCAAAACAATTGCTCTTTGAGATTTTGATCAAGGCAAAGGAAGAATTGATAGTTCTGGATAAATCATGTATGTGTGGTGATTATGGACTCAGATTTAGTGGACAAAGGGTGCTCCACCTCCATTGTTAAGCATCCTTGCTTTTACAAGAGATATTTTCCAGTTAAAATGTTCATGTTGTTTGCCAATGTGATACAAACACCTTAAAATGGCCTTTTTCTTTAAGGCAATACTTTTCGAAAAGGAGAAATTTAAATTTAAAGTTTTGAAAATGAATTTTTTTTGCAATTTTTCAATCGCCAGAATTAGAAAAGAATTTAAGAAAAGAATTCGAGATTTCTATAAGTGATTCAAGTAAGTAACCAAAACTATAGAAGGATGCTTAAATTTTTTTACTTTCAAATCTTGTTTATAGCCAAGTTTGGCTAAATCTTTCTATGGATTATTATAATCACTTTGGCTACATAAATTTACATGTAATTAACCCAAAAAAATGGCCTTTCATGCCTTGGAGGCATAGTTGACATTTACTAGGTTTCATGGAAGTTGTTGCTCAATTAGTCACATCAAACTCAAAGGCTCATCAAGAGTATTTTTCACATCTATGGTCTCTAAGATATTTGTTATGCATCTTGTCTTGTAGTGAATACTTGGGCTAATATTTTATGGATCTAACCTGCTGGCCTCTAGTTTGCTAACTGAGTGTTGTCCCATGTGTGCTATTTTTAAAAACTCACATTAATTCTTTTTTTAACAATTGTACCTCATTATGTTTTGCAGCACCATAGACTGCTTTACCATTCCCTTCTTTTCTTTTCTTTCTTTTCTTTTTGGGTCAGAAACAGTTGCTACTGGTGTGAACTAGTAATCCTTGGCACCAAACTTTGTGTAGGAAATAGGATCCGCAGCTAACCTTACAAATCCAAGCAAATATAGTAAAGAACAACTTAGAAAACCTCTCTTAAAATTGAAAGCATCAGAAAAAGTTACTTCCCATACGAAGCATCTCTGCAATCCTAGGCATAAAACTCAGAGTGACGAAACCGTTCAGTCATGCTTAGGCATCAATCTTCTCCTTCCCCCACCTCCCCCTCCCTAGAGTGATTGCCTAAGCCTAACTAGGGCCGCATGCAGTTACACTGAGTGACCTTTGAGTGGGTGAAGAAAGGTGGGGGTGAGGGGTAGGGGTGGTGGCAATTCACTACTAATGCAGTAAGGGGGAAAAGGACAGACTGGACTCGGTCAAGCAAACCAGTCGAATCTAACAGGTGCCAGCAAAGCCTGGGGAACACCAACTACTACTTTATAGGAAAAAGACTTAACTAGTAGTAGTAGTCTTTTTGTGGTCATCATTCTGACCCAGCATAAACGCTCCACAAGCTCCACATGTACTATGGCGTGCATGCAAAATCCTTTAATGAAAAAACAAAATGAGGGACATGCTGCATTTAGTAGTAGTAGTAGTAGTCACAGTTCCTCCCTGAGAGTAGTCCTCTGCCTTGGACCTTCACCACACCGGCCCGAGTGAAGCAGCATCCACCAGTGCACCCTGAGGGTTGGATGGATGGATGGTAACTAGTGGTTAGGAAACAGTTTTCTGTTAGGTTCCAGTCCCCTGGCTAACCATGGTAGTTAGCTGAGCTTTAGTTGCTTTTTCTATACCACCTACCTATAAACAACCCACAAGAAGGGAGTTGTTCGTAGGTAGGTAGTAAGAACAGCCCTTATCTAAATATGAACCATATTCTACATTCCTAGTCTAGTCACCTATTTTACTACCTATCTACCTATATATAGGACCTACTTCTTTACAGAATGGGTTATCAAGGTGAAATCAGATATTAACTGTAGTTGAGGTTCATCCACAACTGAGTCCTAATGGACATCCAGTGGATGGTGCACTAGCTAGTGGGTGCTGGTTGGTTCACTCTGGACCCACCACCACCGTCACCGTGTACCACTGCTACTTCTTCTTCTTCTTCTTCTGCTGTAAACAGTGTAAACACCGGCCACTGTCTCTTCCTCTCCACGTGCACCTCGCTGGGCTGTCAAGGTACTAGGGCTTTTAAAAACTTCTTCAGTCTAGAGATTCCCCAGACAGGAAAAACACTGCACCATGATTACACGGAATTTTACTACTTTTTCCAGTACCCTCTCATGCTTGTCTACCCATCCACTTGTTGGGTTTCTTCTCAAAATATGAATGTTGGGTAACTGATTTAATCATGTCTCATGCTTGTCTACAGTGCAGACATATTATTACAAAGGGTAGAGCTGGGACTTTCTTTCTAACCCATTTCTGGGACCCATCCAGTTCCATCCAACCCCAGGTTGCTAGCAAACTAGCTAACTAGCTACTTGGGTTCAGTGCAGTAGCCTGCTTTTACAACTGTACCTGGGTATATATGTATTTTACCGATTTTTTCCCTCATCATGGACAAGTAGCTAGCTCCCAGTACAGCACACATCAATGAGCAACTCTCTTCAAAACGTTGGCAACTGGAGAATTGGGATTAATGCCAAGATTAAAGTATATATATCCTTTGTCTAGTTATTGAAATAGAAAGAAGCTGTAGTGTAGGTATACCATCATTCATGCACTACTCAGCTGTTACCTGTTGATTTGATTTTGTTTTATTTGGATAGCTGAGGCTAGATGCTTAGAGAAGGGTCAAGACTACTATTATTAAAAATAAGGGGAACTATCTCGGTTCAAATTTCAAGCCCCCAGTGTTTTAGGAGGACGTACTCTTTGGCAAGGACTGATTCTCTCAACCCAGTTGGCAACCTCATTTTTTAATCGTCTCCACTACTCCAGTTATAAATTGTCAACAGCACCTGCCACACTAAAATGAATCTTGGCTGTTGAATATATGCATCTTATCTATTGGATTGAAGCCAAAGTTACACAGTTGTGAGGTTGAGATGGGAGCCACTCCACATACATATATGCAGGGCAACTCTATTACATTAACTCCATTAGATTGCATCCAAGGCAACTCATTATGTAATAGAGTTGCCCTGGATATCTGTAATGGAGACACAACTTTGGATGGACTCCATTTTTGTAATGGTAGTTAGTAGTTTATTTTGTTCCAATTTTGTGATGTACACAAAATTGATGACCATCTTTGAAAACTGAGGTTAATCCCAAACCCCCACCCAATGGGGTACATATGACATTTACACCTGCACCAAGTTGGTTCAAAGCTATCACACCTTAAGAGCATCTACACCTGTGCTCTGTATGTGACCCTGTACTGGAAATCTTGGATGAGGTGCAGCAGTCATATCATCCTGCAGATACTCTGGTAGACTGTTGTGACCTTGAAAAAATGAATATAGTCCAGGGTCCTGGAGAGCATTGGAAGAGTCTGTTACACATACTCAAGTCATATTTAGTGACTGATCCCTGTTTTTGATTGGCTAGAGAATTGTCTCAAACCCAATTTGGAGTCCCAGTTTTAGTTTTATGGGTGGGGTTGGAAAAAAAAGTTAATAACTAAATGTTAAATGTGAGAAATATTTTTACAGGGTCACATACTGAGCACCACTGGACATGCTCTAATCCCAGCCCCAATTGAATGTCCCTGCTATTAGCCTAAGTTGAAAATGGTGACAAACAACTGGAGGAATAGAAATTCTGTGGAGCCAAAGGAGTGATGTAGCATGCACCCAGGAGGCCTAGTTCTTTTGCTTTTGGAGGTGAGGTGGGGCTGCGGGGAGGGGGAGAGTGTGTTGGACTTATTGGGTTTCTTTTTTATGTTCTAAGGTCTTGTACAAGATTTTCCGAATAGCACCACACTTTTATCCCATGTCCTTTGCCCAAAATTGTCCTCTTTTCACCCATATAGTTGTGCCAAAGTAAAGTCACGATGTTTCTATCTTGAGAATGTAAACTTTTATTTTGGGGAGTGTTTTAAGTTTCAGTAATTTTTGTGATGAGCCAATCAAAATTTGAACTTGGGAGGCACCCTATGTAATTGTTGGACGTATTTAATTTCACTCTACCTATTCACCCTCGTATTAAATTAGATGAGGTGCCTCTCAAGTTCAATTTTTTTTTGTTGCAAAGAGCCAAATTTATTGGCCCATCACTAAAGAAAGAATTGAAACTATGGAGGCTCCCCAAACCAGAAGGCTCTATTTAGAAGTATAGAGTTCTTTGCCTTTGGCCCAGATATATAGGTGAAAGGAGGACAACATTTGCCAAAACATATGGGATAAAAGTGACATGCTATTAGCAACTCTTTGGGGAACATGTCAGGAGTTCCTTGGGAACACGTTGCTTTGAACCCCCCCCTTCCCAAAAACTTGCATGGAAAGTCGACTGTCCACTGTCCAAGTGGAAAGTGATCACTGGACGGTCCACTCTACACAACAAACTCAACTTGGAAAAAAAGACCCCACTATTTCCCACCCACTTGCAATAAAAATGGGGGGGAGGGGGGGCGGTGGGGGTTCAACTCCATGACGCAACTTCTCATTTGTTGCATGAAAATTCCTAAAATTGGCTGCCACTATTTTTAATAGCCCTTCCTAAGAACACCCGACCTACTTAATTTGCTAATGAATAAATACAATAGAATGAAATACCACACCAGTCAAAATGGTAAAACTTGGTGATCCTTTAGCCAAGGTCAGACTTGAGAGAGGAATCGGTAGAACAAAAATGAAAGGTCAAACAATTTACTCTCTGTTGGAAATCATCAATCATACACCACACATTGTGTTGGGACCTTTGAACCCAACTTATCCCATTGCTCCAAACCCCTACATATAAGGGCATCTTTGGCATCACAATGGGTGACTCCATTAGATGGTGTGTCCTTCTGCCACTGTTCTTCATTATTTGTGTTTGTTTGTGATGTGGCTCTTGCCTCTTTCACTCAGGGGTGTCTTACTATAAACAAATGAAAAGCACCATGGCCCACAAGCTCCGTAAAATGGATGTGGCTCACCATTTTTGCTCAATAGTATGTTTAAGGTTCCCAAAAAGCTCAGCATAGTCTAACACCTGCTCTTGATTGGCCAGATGTATTGATTGGTCCAGGTGATTGTTATGAGTAGGGTTCTGATCAGTGTTGTCAAATTCTTGATTTCAAACTTAACCTTTGCTCCGCTTTCTAGTTTTTTTTTTTTTTTTTTTTTTGTTGGAACTTTTATTTTTTTTTTTTTTTTTTTTTTTTTTTTTTTTAACCCTTTAGGTTTTTTTTTTTTTAAAAAAATT
>Ga0116229_10000607_pt1 | contig 49433 bp, 39 predicted proteins | sample S1TSphgellanicum_3_FD_87313 | JGI IMG/M metagenome (GOLD analysis project Ga0116229, IMG submission 87313) | Host-associated microbial communities from peat moss isolated from Minnesota, USA - S1T2_Fc - Sphagnum magellanicum MG | ecosystem: Host-associated > Plants > Peat moss > Unclassified... | reverse complement strand
CCCCCCCCCCAACTACCGAAAGAACCGGCGATTATATAGAGGAACGTGTTTTCGGAAATTTTCAAAACTTTCGAGAACCAAGGTTCAAAATGTCAGAACTGGGGTTTTGGGTTTTCTCACATCAGGTAAAGTAGTAAATACCCGGACTGATAACCTGAGGGTACACACGACTGGTTCTGATACCCGCACAACGTCGGTCGAGACCACTATGCGTTCGAGGTGGCTGGAGTGGCGTAGCCACGGGTGTCCGAAGGTCACGGGTACCACTAGTATGACTAATTTTGCAACATTTTCTGAAAAATTTTGCCAAATTTGTCACATCACAGAATTGAAGGAAAAAAAAAAACTATAATAATAACTGCTCCTCTACAAATAGGAGAATATGAACTCAAATCCTAACCTTTTTTTAGGGCTGGGGGACAATGTTGATTTTTTAATAAACTATTATTATATTATTTCCCATTCACTCTTTGGGGATCAGAGTTTTTTTTTTTTTCCAATTTTGTGTTGTAACTGAAGTGGCAATTATCCATAAGATGATTTAGCCAGATTTGGCTACATACTAGATATGAAAGTAGAAAAAAACCAAAATCCTTCTATATTGTTAGCTACCTACTGGAACTTATCATAAAATTCTGGCAATTTTGACCCTTTTTTTTTCATTCAAATCTAGCAAAATTGGCGAATTTTTGGCCAAATGAATCAACAACTTGTCATTTTGCTGTCACTCAGCACTAGTCTTAGAACCAAAAATGATTTTTCTTTGTTCAGAAGCAACTTCACCTATGCCCCAACAAGATTATTGAAATCTCAAACCACATAAGAAGGCAAACAATATTGCATAAAGAACCTTTAGCTAGTTGAGTATTACCCTACTACTTACTACCTTGGCAGCTTTGACATTACTTTATCATTTTCAGAAATGTTGAAAATTTCAGAAATTTTTTTTTCAAATAACAAAAAATTGTGAAAGAAAAGTATTAAATCTTGAAGAATTTTTCTATTTGTTGAAATGAAAATTTCAAATTTTCTTCATTATTTGACAGACATGTGTGGAAGCTGCCAAAGGAACTATGTAGTATGAGTATTGATTGGGTATCGACTTTTGAACACACCAGCTGCTACGGGTATCATGAGGGTCCAAGGCTGATTTTTGGCTCATATGTGACGGGTATATTATGCATGGTATTGAGACCAATATAAACTCTGGTATTACCTCAAGTCCCTACCAGGCATGTACTAGTACGAGGCTGGTATTTGCCTCAGTTTGCACTAGTGTGATCAGTTGTTTGATACCAAGACCAATACCAATCTACATATATATCATGGTTCATTCCAGCTTCATGATACCCACCCAACACTGATATTGACTCACTAGAGAGCTCTACTATGAATTGTGATGAGCTCATCACATCGACCTTGGCCATCAAGTGCAAGTCTAAGGTTGCAACAAGAAAACACAATTCAAAACTTTCTTCAAACATTTAATTCAACACACAAATTAGGCAACAAATTAACCAACTCTTTGTCACTTCCAAAACCAAAATCCAAATATTTAATGACAACTTAGGCAAAAAGAGATGGCTTTATAACTACCCCATTAATCCATAATTATACATTTTCAATTTTGAGAATTAATACCTATAATTGGAGAGAAAGCTTTTTTTTCTTTTTTTTCTTTTTCTATGAATTGATTAACAACCACAATTTATACATTGCAACACCTTGTTCTATGTCTACTTTATCATGCTTTCACCCAAAATTATGAATATTATTACCAAAAGTCCTTTCAATCCATCATGCATATCATTGTATTTTCACTTAAGCTAATAGGATGTTTGCAATAAATTCAAATGTTTAAACCTTGTTTAAAAGTATTGTCAACAAAAATAATGATTTAAAAATATCTAAAGGCTATTATTGAAAATCAAAAAAGATGGTAACACTTTGTTAAAATACTCTAATATTTTTTTTTCTAAAAATATTGATTAAAAACATTTACATTTTGGTATCGTTTCACCAATTTGTTTTCGTCATTACATTTAACCACTAGATTTAACTAGTAGGTTTAACCAAAGTTTAGCCATTATGTTTATCAACTAAGTTTAGCCACTATATTTAATCATTAAGTTTAACCATTACGTTTAACTATTAAATTAAACCATTAAGTTTAGTCATTTGATTTAACCATTAATTTTAGATTAATTTTAACCATTGAATGTCACTTAGGTTTAGCCATTATGTTTAATGATGTGAAATAAATATCTAAATAAAAAACTTGACAAAAGTTGAACACCTTTGATAGTGTAGTCCATTAATAAGGACTTGGTTTATCATTGTGAAGGTTTGGGGTTTAATTCCTTATAGCTTATGTGCAAGTTTAGAAGACTAAGGTAAGTAGGTTAGACTAAAGTAGTTCGGTGTGATTTAGTTTAATTATAGGTTAGCTTTAATAACCTAAGTTAAGTTCAACTAACACCTACCTACTTATTTACTAACCTATCGATTAATTTTTAAAATAATAATCCAAAAAATGATTTTAATTTAAGTGTAACTTTGACATAGTCAAGTGGTCCAATATTTATTAGTTAAATAGTTAGTCACTTTGTCAATCAAAATGATAGGGTCTAAATTGACTACTTAGTCATGTCGATAAGTTTAAATTGACTTGTCCAAATTGATATGGTGTCTTTTTTATACTTGTCATTTTGGGCATATTTTAACAAAAACATAGTGCCCAAACCTAATGACTAAACATAATGATTAAACCTTGGTTAAATATAATGCATAAACTTGAATTAAACCTAGTGGTTAAAAATAATGGTTAAACCTAGGTTAAATCTAATGGTTAGATTTAGTGGTTAAACCTAAATTATACTTTGTGATTAAACTTAGGCTAAATTTATTGGTTAAATATGGTTGCGAAACATAATGGGTAAACTTAATGGTCACACCTAGTGGCTAAATTCAAGTAGGTAAGTGGGTGGGTAGGTGCCTGGGCAAAGGCATGATAAAGTAAACCCAAAAAAAAAATGTCTTTAGATTTACCATGTATCATGCATATAAAACCAAATAAGTACCATAAAAATGGGTGGAAATATAATTATAAACCATGCCACATTTCTATCATTATTAGGTGCAAGGAAAATATTTTGGACATACTTTTTACCTTGTTTTCTACTTGAAAACACGAAAAAAATAGTTTTTCAAACTTCAAACCTTCCTTTAGCATTTCAAAACAAATGAATTTTAATTTTTTTTTCATGGGCATCTATAGCCCCCTTCTAGCTTTTAAAAGCAATTTGTGTCATATCATTTAGACTTGAAAAAATACCCCTCCCATTTTTAAGGGGTTCGAAATGATTTTAGTTATGAAAAAAAAATTGATTAACAAAAAAACTTATATTAGAATTTCAGCACATCAATAATGAGGTCCTTGAAAAAAAAAACCAAATACTTACAAAAACATTTCACCTACTTTCAAGTACTTGAATTTTATTTTTCAAACTGCCACAAATTTTAAGTCCGATTCAAGTGCTTGCAAGCAGCTTAAAAAAACATGATTATAACAATTTAACTTTTGAAGTCCATGCAAACAAAAGTTAAGAAATAATGTAACAAAATTTTTTTTACTATCCCCATAAAATCATTTACTTGTTAGTCTTTTTTTTAAGGACCCTAGTATTTTGTTGCTTACACTACTTTTTGTGTATATTTTACCATGTTTTCACCCTATTATAAATATTCACTTCCAAAAAATTAACAGCAATTTTTTTTATAAAAAATAGACCAAAAGTATCCCCATTTAACTGGTGGTAAATTTATAACTGGGGATATTTTTAGTCTACTTTTAAAACTTAATTGTTCTATTATTTTTGGGGATATAAATATCATTATAGTTTTGAGATGTGGCCATAATAGAAAGTAGAAAATCTATTTATTAAAACCTACTTACCACATATTTTACAAGAGTTTTTCACTACATAAAATATAGTTTGAACCTACTTGCATTTTAAACAAGTAGACAAAAAACTAATTGAAACAATTTGGAAGTTGAAAATCAATGCACAATAATGAATAACTATATATATGTAAAAGAACTCAATGTAAACTAAATTTTTCATGGATTATTTTATGTTTACTTTCATTTAGTTTTGATAAGGTAAAAAGTATGTACAAAATACCATATTTTCACCCACCCACAATATGTAAGTAGGTAGGTGGGTAGGTAAACAAGTGTCATGAATGCCAATGCCATGGAATTCATTCATTTGAATGTTCATACATGACTTGTAATAAACTTGTATTTAACTTTTAGTTTAATTTTCGTTCATTTTTAGTTAACTTCCAATTAAGTTTTAAGTCACTTTCATTTTATTCATAGTTCATTTTTAGTTGACTCTTAATTAAATTTTAATTCACTTACAATTAACTATTAGTTAACTTCTGATTAAATTTTAATTAACTCCCAGTTAACTTTTAGTTAAGTCCTAATTAACTCTTAATTAAGTTTTAATTAACTTCAATTAACTCCCATTTGACTCCTAGTTAAATCCAAGTTAACTTTCAATTAACTCATAATTGACTCTTAGTAGGAAGGTTTTCAGAAAACTTTTTTATTCGATGCACACATAGAAGTTTCCTTGGAAGCATCCTTGAACTATGTCCCCAAAGGAGTATGAATAAAAGTAGGACCCCTCATTTCCTTTAGTTTGTTCAACATTAGTTTTAAGCACAATCTTGCGCCATAACCTTGCCATGTTTTTCATGTTTATGTTTGCATATGTTAACATAAGAAAGATTCGTTTTCACATTTGTTTTGCACATCTCATGTTTTTTTTCTTCGTTCTTGTGTTCTTATTTTTAAATCACATAATTTTATCTTGTTCCTTGTTTGAAAGTTAGATGTATACCTTTCCTTTAGGTTTTTTTCTTGTGATTCTTCATGTATTTAACAGTTTAAACCGACTCCATCAAGTCTACATTTATTTTTGTATTTATAAGTCATTTAAAAATTAGATTCCTTTTGGAATTGAGCATGGACTATGCCTTTTCTTCGATGGAAGTTTTCAAAAAGTTGCAGATTACCCATTTTTTGTTGATTGAGGTTGTGGATTACCCACCTCTTATTGGTGTCATATTTCACAATGTTCATAATCATGTCTACATCTAGAGAAGAGATGGTTGCATCTATGGAAGAAATCCTTGTTGCTTTTAAGCATATGCAACAAGAAAATCAAGTTCTTAGTAAATCCATTGTTCATTTTCAGAGTGCTCAAGCATCAACGTCATTGGGATGTGTTCCCACAACACCATCCCAAGTAAAGGAGCCATGAATTAGCCTTCCTGACAAGTTTGATGGGACACATTCCAAGTTTCGAGGTTTCTTTAACTAAGTGTGATTAATCATTTGGTTGCACCCCCACGTTATCCAAGTGGCCCAACTCAAGTTGGCCTTATTGGCATGTTGCTATCAGGCACGACCTTAGCATGGTTCGCACCTTTGTTAGAACGACAATTTCCATTGTTGAATGATCTTGAAGCATTTGTGGAGGAATTTAACACAGCCTTTGGAGACTTTGACAAAGAACGCATATTAATTAACAAACTACAAGCTCTTTGTTAGGGACCATGCCTAATTTTGTGTATGCATCAAATTTCAGACAATTGGCTTGTGACATATCATGAAATGAAATAACACTCATGAGTTAATTTCAATATGGACTATGTAACGAGGTGAAGGACCTATTGTTCACCATGCCAAATCTAGCCACATTGAATCAAGTAATTGCTCAAGCTATTCATTGCGATAACATGTTTTGTGAACATCAACAAGAGAAGCGTAGGGAGTTGCTAAAGAACTTTGCACCTATTATGTTGTTTCCATCAATAACATTTACATCAAAGGATGATCCTATACAAATTGATCGGACACAATTCAAACCACTCATAAAGTAAGAGAACAACGATGACATGTGAACAAACTATGCATGTATTCTGGAAAGCCATGTCACATTGCTACTAACTACCCTAAGAAACAACTATCACATACAACTTGAGCCACTTCCACTCACATGCCACCTCCCAAATACTCAGGAAACGAATATGTTTAATCTCAATAGGGACCATGAAACTAAACTCGAACGCATCATGTGTTCAAAATGGTCTCGTTTACCTTTAGACCTAGCACCTTGTTCCTTATTGCCAATCACGATCAAATATGGTAGATCCATGATGGTGAAAATTGAATAATCACTTGATTCAGGTGCATTTGTGTGTTTCAGCGACAAGGAACTAGTGTGATGACATAAGATGATTCTGTGAAGAAAAACACACCAATAGCCATGGAGGTCATCAATGGTCGAATTTTTTTTTCAAGACCTATGACACATGAAACCAAGGCTTTAGATATTACTATCAGGATGCATACAAACAAGGTGGTCTTCAATGTCATTTCATCCCCAACAAACCTTATTGTCATTGGGTTATCATGGCTCATTTTGCATAACCGTCGAATGGATTGGCATACAAAAAATCTTCATTTTGATGTACTTCAAAAAATAACATCAAAATGTGAAAAGCTTACATCCAAAAACATCATAAGTGAAAACAAAGACTACCACCTGGACAATTTGTGTATTAAACTCTCTAAATGTAAAATTATTTGGGGAATGTCCTAGATGTCAAGAGCTCAAAAGCTTTGTTCATTAAAACAAGAACTTTCATGCAAGCTACCAAGAAAGGAAATGCATTCTTGATCTATGATTTTCCAACATTAGATGTTGAATCACTTCGTCACAAGATTCCTTCCCAATATAAGAAATTCAAGGACATGCTTGAAAATAAGAACGTTGACACCTTACCAAAACATTATCCAAATGATTGCACCATTGACCTTGAAGAAGGAACACAACCTCCATTTGGGCCGATCTACAACTTGGCACAAGACAAACTTGCAACTCTTTGTGAATACATTGATGAAACCTTCAGAAGGGGTTCATTTGACATTCCAAGTTTCTAGTTGGTGCCTCATTCTTGTTTGTCAAAAAGAAAGATGGATCTTTATGAATGTGTGTCGATTATTGTGGATGAAATCAACTCACCATCAAGAATCAGTACCCTTTGCCCCTAATCTTAGGGTTGTTGAACCAACTTTGTCATGCCAAGTTGTACACCAAAATTGATCTATGTGGAACATACAACTTGGTGCACATTTGAAAAGGTGATGAATGGAAGACAATGTTCAAAATCCGTTACTACCATTTTGAATATGTTGTGATGCCATTTGGCCTTACTAATGTGCTTATTATTTTCCAACATTTGATGAACGATGTATTTTATGAGTACTTGGATGATTTTGTGGTATATTACATTGATGACATCGTCATTTTCTCAAAGAACATGGAGGACCATGAACACCATGTACATTTGGTTTTGGAAAAACTATAGGAGGTTGGACTTTACACCAAATTGGAGAAGTTTAAATTCCATCAATTTGAAGTGGAATTCTTGGGTTATGTCATCTCCACAAATGGCATTTGCATGGATCCTTGTAAAGTTTAAGCCATTGTTGATTGGGCTACTCTAACTTTTGTTCGAGATGTTTAATGTTTTCTTAGATTTGCCAACTTTTAATAATGTTTCATTGCCCACTATTCTTCAATAATGGCCCCTTTTATTCGGTTAACTAAAAAGGATCAACCTTTTTCATGGGGAGTTGAAGCTGAAAATGCCTTTCAATATTTAAAGGTTTTTTTCACAAATACCCCACTTTTGATTCATGTAAACCCTTCCAAACCCTTTGTCTTAAAAACTAATGCTTCTGATTTTAGATTAAGAGCTATGTTCTCACAACTTGGAGATGGTGATCTCCTTCATCTTATTGAATTTTTTTTTTTGTAAGTTTTTTCCTACTGAAATTAATTACGAGATTCATGATAAAAAACTATTAACCATTGTTGATGCTTTTGAAGAATGGCATCATTTACTTGAAGGAATTCAACATGAAATCATTGTGTACTTTGATCATACAAACCTCTAATATTTCATGATTGTTTGTGTTTTGAATCAACACCAAGTTTAATGGGCATTGTCCTTGTCTTGATTTTGATTTGTCATCACATATTACCTTGGGCACCAATAAAGGAAACATGATGTGTTGTCCTGTCGTTCATACCTCACGCCTTAGGAGGGAGATGTAGCCTATAAGCAATAATGTGATGTCAATATCAAGCCTGAACATTTTCGACTTTGGGCATTGTTGGCAATTCCTAATGACACAACCCTTCTTTGTCAAATTCATGAAGATTTGAAGGACCTTCTTATTATTGGCAACCAAAGCCAAATAAAAAGTCATGGTCAAATCCAAGATTTTTGTAGTGATCATGCCAAGTTCGAATTTCAAAATGGTTTGTTATATCGTGATGGTCTTTTGTATGTTTCTAATGGCCTTGCACAATTTCAAATTCTCCAACTTAAGCATGATACTTTAGTTGTAGGCCATTTTGGATTCAATAAGACCATGGAATTAATGTCTCGAAATTATTGGTGGCCACAACTTTGGAAGTATGTGAAGGATTTTATCAGATCTTGTGATGTTTATGTTCAAATAAAAAATTCTTGTCATCACCTTCATGGTTTTTTTCGATCTCTACATACTTGCGGTCTTCAATTTCCATGGATTTCATTATAGACCTTGCACCTTCTAGTTCTTATGACTCCATCTTGGTGGTGGTGGATCGTTTAACAAAAATGGTTCATTTCATTCCTTGTACCAAAACAATAATTAGCAAATAAACAACCAAGTTATTCCTTGAACATGTTTTTTGATATCATGATCTTTTTGAAAATATCATTTTTGATCATGGGCTTCAGTTTACATCCAAGTTTTGGAAGTGCCTCTTTGAACTTTTAGGTGTGAAGGTGAAGTTTTCATTAACTTTCCACCCCCAGGCAGATGGGCAAACAAAATAGGTCAATCTAGTTTTGGAACAATATTTACGATGCACAACCAATTATCATCAAAATAATTGGTCATAACTTTTGGCCATGGTAAAGTTTGCCTATAACAAACAATGCATTCATCAACTTAACAAATACCTTTTTTTTGCAAATCATGGTTTACATTCCAAGTTTAACATTCAAGGTGTGCACAAAGTCATGAATCCAGTAACTGAAGATTAAGCCATGTGGTTAGTGAATGTTCGAACTCAACTTGTATCTAACCTTGAAGAAACACAAAGACGATATAAAAAGAATGTTGATGAACATCAAAAAGAACAACCCAACTTTAAGGTCGAAACTAAGTTTGGCTTCGATAACATATCAAGACAACAAGGCCATCAGAAAAGTTAGACCATCAAAGGCTAGGTCCATTCCTCATTGTGAAACAAATCAATGCCATGGCTTTCCAATTCAAGTTTTTAGGTTTTATGAAAATCCATCTTGTGTTTCATGTTTCATTATTAGAACCTTATTACGCGTCTACCATTCCAGGAAGAATCCATGATCCCCCTCCACCTATTTAAATCAATGATGAACATGAATATGAAATGGAGGACATTTTGGATTCATGGATTTATAATTGTCAACTCTAATATCTTATTCATTGGCACATATATGATGTGAGCGAGCGCACTTGGGAACCAATCAAGAACCTATTAAATGCTATGGAAAAGGTGCATGAATTTCATCAATGTTATCCAAATAAGCCTAAATCTACTCTTCGTGGAACTCATTTGTAAAAGGGGAGGTGGTGTCACGGATGCTAATGCCATAAAGTTTCATTCATTTGAATGTTGATTCATGATTTGTAATAAGTTTGTATTTAATTTTTAATTTAATTTCAATTCATTCTCAATTAACTTCTAGTTAAGTTTTAGTTCACTTTCACTTGACTCATAGTTCACTTCCAATTAACTCATAGTTCATTATTAGTTAAGTTTTAGTTCACTTCTACTGAACTCTTGATTAAATTTTAATTAAATTTTAGTTAAGTCCCAGTTAATTCATAGTTGACTCTTAATTAGGAAGGTTTTCAAGAAGTTTTTTTACTTGATGCACACATAAAAATTTCTTTGGACACTTCTTTGAACTAGGTTCCCAAAGGGATATGAATAGAAGTAGGACCCTTCATTTCTTTCGATCTATTCAACAATAATCTTGGGCACGATCTCGCACCATAAACTTGTCATGTTTTTTTCATGTTCATGTTTGCATATGTTAGTATAATAAAGATTTGTTTTCACGTTTGTTTTAGACATTTTATTTTCTTGTTCTTAGTTTTTTTATTCTTGTTTTAAATCATATAATCTTGTCTTGTTCCTTATTTGAAAGTTAAACTTAGACCTTTTTTTAGCCTTTGTTCTTGGGGCTCTAATTTGTGTTTTTGACAATAAGTAGGTTGTACGAAGGTGAAAAAATATATGAAGGTAAGTCAATAGGTAAATAAGTAGGTGGGTGAAAAGGTAAAGGTAGATAGGTATGTATATGTGTAAACAATAGGTAGGTGGGTGGATAATAGATAGATAAATACTTAGTTATGTAAGTAGGTGGGTGAATAGATAAAAGGTAAATACATAGGGTAACAAACCATGTTGCATTTGACTAAAGGACATTGGCCATCTTGATTAAATGTTCCATTTGATTAAAAACCATTGGCCATTTTAACTAAATCATTGTAATTAAGTTGATAAATGAAAAAAATCATTCAAGCTTTTGACCTTTTGTCAAAATATACATGTTCATTAATAAAAATGACAAATTGATCAATTCGAACCTCTTAAAAAACCATGATTTTAGTAGTGTGAGATGAAAAAACAAATACATTTCTTCATGTGACATGAAGGTGACATGAAGAGACATTGATTAGCTTAGATGGCTAAATGTCAAATGGGAGGATGGCGAATAGGATGGACGATGGGAAATTCCCCATGACATGAAAAGGCCAATTTTCTTCATATGACATGAAAAGGCATTGATTGGTTGAAATGGCAAAATGGGAAGATGACCATTGTTGAAAGATTCCCTAAGACACGAAGAGGCAAATTTTCCACATGTGACATGAAGAAACATTGATTGGTTGAAGTGGCTAAACGGGTGGATGGCCAATACAACAATGAATGCAAGATTCTCAATGCATTTCCCCATGACATGATTAAAAGGGAAATGTGAATTCAAGTGTCAATATGATGAAGATGCATTGATTAGTTGAAAAACCAAATTTGTAATTTGTAATTAATTTTCAGTGATGAAAATCACTTTGAATTCAATAACTTTTCTTCCATTGGTTGTAAAATTGCAAAATGATTATTGTACAAGGTAAATGCACAATATCGTGGTTCACTTTTGGTGTCACAATGTCCATTTCTATAAGGTACCCTTGAACACCTATAATGAATAATACAATCATCATTTTGTCAATTGGCACTTGGTTCTAAATTAACAACTTGATTATGAAGGCACTTACGTATTTATTTTTAATAAAAATACACCCACTTTAATTATTGAGCTTTTGAAGTTGAAAAATATGGAATAGTTAACCAACTTGAATGGTAGAAAATTTAAAAGGTTCATATTGAATTTCATTCCAAAATATCTATAATTTAGTATGCAATGTAACTTGAAATAACAAAATTTTATTTGAAATCCTTCCTTTTAAAATCAAAGTCAAATTCAGACAAGGGATTTTTCAATCATCAAAATTGAACCATATTTTCATAAGTCCATGTAACATTGTTGTCTTTCTTCAAATTTCAATTTTTTGAGAGGTGCATGTATTTGAAATATCTAATTGGGCTCTTATTACTATGGAATTTATTACTTTCTTACATGTAATTTTTTACCATTTAACCAATGGTACCACATGAAACTACAAATTTAACATTATAGAATGGATTTTTGTGAACTTTAGTTTTTTTAAAAAGTGGGCCACCTAATTGTGCATTTACCTTGCACATGACCAATGATAGCAAAAGTGTAATGAGGACCCCACAATTCAAGAAGGTTAAGTGGTGGTCACAAACAAAAAAAAAAGGGAAAAAAGACATATATTAATTATATATAAAAATTCTTGGTTGGGACTACACAAATTAGAAGATGAAATTTGGAACTTGAATGAAAGAGGTGAGATTTCATGCACAAATTGGATGGACTAGGAAAAACATAAATATGGGCATTGCGTTAGCCACATTTTCCTACATGTTACAACTAATGTTGTGTGTGTAAATGGTTTAGGACTTGCACTATGTGTAAGTGTTTAATATCCATCTATGTTCATGTGAACGTAGAACATGAAATGTGTAAGTGTACGTGTAAAACAAATGCACTTATATGGTTGTACGTTTCTAGGTAAACAATGTAAAAAACGTGATTTTTGCTTGGGGAGGGGAGGGGGGTTTTTTTATAATGTTTTTCATGATAGGCCAACCAAATGGCTCATTGCAAAAGAAAAAAGAAAAAACGATAAAAACATTTGTGCTTTGGGACGCACCACAACTAATTTAATTAATTAATATGAATCACAATAAGTACCTAAGCTCTTCATGTAAAAGCTTATGCCAAAAATGGTGATGAACAAAGTTAGGGATAAAAGTTCTACTCAAACAATGAGATGGGGCAAAATGTGCATTCAAGATATTCCTTGGAATAGCACCACCATAGTCTCATATTGGTAGAAAATGTTAATGTTTAGGGAGTATTAAAGTATCATATTTTTTGTGAAGGAGGCCAATCAAAGTGGCCCATTGCACAGAAATAAAATTGAGCTTTTGAATGCACCCACGGTTAATTAGTATGGATTTTCAAGAAGGTGTGGTCATTAAAAAGGTATATAGTATATATATTTAAATGCCCCAAAATATTTACACAAGCCTCATGTAAATGTAAATGTAAAAGATAATTATACATGGGCCATGGCAACAATATAAGTGTGTGTGTAAAAAGTTCAAACATTTAAGTGTAAATGATTTACACTTACATGGGACTTACATACCATATATAGAACTATTAACATTTACATGCACAACATTAGTTGCAACATCCAAATGTATCATTTGTTATTAATTATGAGTGCACTAGATTTTCAAAACTTTTTTTTTGATTTTTTTGTATTTTTGGTTGGAAATATATTTGAAAGCAAACAAGAAAAAAATTCTTAGAAGGAAGAAATATGGAGCTTGTGGACACATACATATGATGTAACATATAATCCCAAGTAAACCTTATTTATATATACATATTTCAAAAATATTGCAAATTATTAGTTTTATTTATTTACTTAACAAAATTTCAATGCTTTTCATAGTCCTAATTTATTTTGTAAAAATTTCAAATTAAATTCATTATTCCAAAACTAATAAACAAATAGCTTATTTTGAATTGACATCATCTGTAAATAAATGTAAGTAACCTCCCTAAGCATGTGTCATGGTTTTAGACAAGTATACATGAATGGATTGAAGTCATAGTGCATCCAAGGGAATCATGATCTTGCGCAACAACTTCAAAATTTTAATAGGTAAAATTGCGGGTGTAAACATTGTTATTTTTGGTTCATAAAATCTTGAAATTGTGATGGCTTGAACAAGCCTATTGCTCATAAATGCATCAATCATCTTGTAGATCCCTTTGTTGAAAAACTCAACCGAATTCAATGGCACTTTATTTGGAGGAAGGATGTTCCAATATTCATCATTGTGACATGTGCCAACCACATAATCCCATATTCTTTTGTAGTCACCATACATGGTAGCCCATTTCCCTTTATGGGCTAGCCCATTCTTATGTGTGCTAGCCAAACCTATCATAGATTCAAACATATTTTTCCACTTCATGATTACACTTGAACAAATCAATCCTTGGAATTGATCACATTTACTGAACATATATTTTCATCTCTTTTCACTTGAAACAAGAATACGACTTCATAATGCTCCACATTGGGTTGTTTAGGTTTCCTAATTGGTTTCATTTCATTTTTAGTATCATTAAAGCCTTGTGATTTCCTTTTGTGTTTCTTCTTGATCTTGTTACTTTTTAAATGTGTGTGTTTGAATTGAACTATCACTTCCAATTTCAAGAATGCCTATGCAATGTTGATGGATTGCAATTTGTCATGTTCACTAACCATTTTCTTTTGAATGTTGTAAATGTATGCACATTGAGTCTCTAAATCAATCAATTAGTTTCTAAAGTATCAATATAAAATTATGACATATTTGATTTGTTGGATTGTTGATCAGATCATTCCCATATGTTGTTAAATTGCCCATTTCCATGTTGTTGTGATGGTGTTGTGTGATTTCTTGAATTTTCATGACTTTGGTTGTTACACAATGTAAATGTTTGCAAATTACAATTGCAATGAAGAGGTTGCATTGAATTTGCTACTATTATGATAGTCATAATGATGTTTTTATTGTTGCAAACACAATGTAAAGCTTTACAATGATGAGATGAAGTGGGCTCACGTGAATTGCCCAAGGTTGTAGAACAACTTTAAGTAATACCATTATTACTATAACGGATTTTAAAGGAAATACAAAAACTTGGTCTCCCTCAGGTTCATTGGGGCTTAAAGGATCTCGTCGCTCGACCAATTATGCTGCTCAAGCAACTACAGAAAATGCCACTCCAACTACCATTCAAGTGGGAATTGAGGAGGGGTGTGATAATTAATCATTGAATTACATGAGAATTTTTCTAGTTCTTAGTTTATATTTTGGTTTTATTTTAAATTTTACATATTTTTTGGTTATATGATGGGTGCATTCGTTCTTGGCTTCAACTTAACTTTTTTTTTAACGTAGGCATCCACATCTAATTTTATGTTACTTAACATTGCAAGTGTGATTGCTAGGTTAAGCTCATAGTCCTAACTTTAATTTAATTCTAATTGTGACTAGCCCTTTAATAATATTGAAAACATTGAAAATGGAAACCTCACCTTGAAAATGATTACTTCAAACAATGTCAATTTGTGATCCCCAAATAATATAAATATTTCAAACCCAAATAATGGTTTTACTTGTGGCTCAAACAACTCACCACAATGTGGAATTATATGTTCAACAATAAGTTTCAAATTTAATCAAAACATATATTTAAATTTTAATAGTTTAGATATCCAAAACAAAAGGCAACAAAAATAAATATCAAATCACATTACTTGTGAAAGGTATGAATGCATATATCTACTTCACTCACCCACCCCACCCACCAAAAAATCAATATTCAAAAAGAGAACCTAGTTTGATTTTTGTCATAGTCCACTATCTAAACAAGGTTATAGACTCATGCCCACCTTGCAAAGTGCACACAATTAGGTGTCAAAACAAGACTCTTAAACTCATGGCCACAATTAAAGTGTCAAATTAGGCCATTAGGCCATGTCAAGACTTAACTAAATTGTGGTGGAGTTTTGATTCCATATTGTTGATTTTCCTAGCAAATGGTTGCACAAAAATGTGATGTACAATAAGGTTGTCATATTATAATGTTATATTATTGAAGTTACATTGTTGTAAAGGGGGTTGAATCATTGAATCCCATCACATGGTCATGCAATTTTTAATGCTTCCCTTCCATTTCAAGTTCCTTCCCCTCCCAATTAAGCTTTTAAGTGATATCTATATATTGAGAAAAGTTGTGTTTGTTTTGTTTATCACATTGAAATCTCCCAAATCATAGCATTCAACCTATCACATTCTTAATATTGTTGGAAAGGTCATGATGAGTAGGGATTCATCAAGGTGGTTTCATAATCTTTAGACCTATGGTGTGGGAGTCATTTAATATTGAACAAAATTTTCAAAGAAAATTCAACAAAATCCAAAGTAAAAGTCTTTGGCAAATTGGGGTGTGCTCTTGGCAACCTTCTTTCTAGGTGAAATTTCACACAAATGTTGCATCTATATATATATATATATATATATGTATATTCAATAAAAATTCCATAAAAATTCAAATTTTAGTTTTTAATGAAAATTGGATTTAGGTTAAAAAAATGTTGTGCAATTCATTAATTTAAAACCCCACTATAGGTCAAACTACGTATATACATATAAAACCAATAGAGGCCAAAATTTGAAAGACTTGCCCCAACTCCAACTTGGCAAAAATAAAAAAAAGTCAAAGAATTAACAAAAAATCATAGATTATTTCATGAAACCCAATGGTTTTTTGAGGTTTTTGACGTATTGAAACTAATGGTTATTTGATTGTAACTTTTTCAAACACCCAAAATCAAGGACTATTTGAAAACTCAAAAACCATCCAACACCAACCTTTAAAATAATTCACCATATTTAAATCTTTTAATGCCCATGATGGGGAGAACATTGCATCCCATGATGCAGTCCATGATGTTTTTGCATCCATTGTGAGAGATGCAAGGTTTCATGTTTTGAAGCTTTTCATCAACGAATTGACATTGTTTTGTCAATTGATGGCATTCGCACAATGGCTGATGTCATCATTATCAACCCCACTTGAACAAAATTAGTATCAGACGCAACTTTTTATCGTGGGGTAGTTGTGTCATTGGTGACTCAGCCAAAAAAAAGACTTTATTGCAACCATTACCCAACATATGTGTTTCTCCTTCTTGCCATAAAGATTTCTGGATCTTTTCATCAACATGTTAACTTTCTTCATCAATGTACAAACATGGTATGGACAACAAAGGGCATTGGAGGCCTTCCTTAATTGGTGTTGCATTGCTTTTATAGACAAAGAATGTCAATGGCATTATAAAAAGTGCTTTTATTTTGAAACATGCTATTATTGCAAGGGAAGGTTCTTCTAGGCTTAGAGTTGTATCGGATTTACCTCCCCTTTCGTTTGTTGATATGCTTCATGTGACTAGTGAAGGGTTCGGTTCTTAGTGGTTCCCTTTCCTCTAGGTGGCCCACCTCTTAATTTGGGCAATTTGCTTGTGTGGACTTTGGTCCAGGTCCCTTATTTATTTATTTATTTATTTTTTGGGTGCTGTCTTTTTTATAAAATTTGGTAAGGTTTCATCACATTTTTTTATTTGAATAACTAGGATGAAACAAGTAGAAAAAAAAGAGGATCTTTTTAAAAATTTCAATTTTCACATGTTTTGAAATAATTAATTTTGGCTATATTTTCCTATGGTTGATTGCAACCTATGCTACATAAAAAATTTGAAAAAAAAAAAAAAAAAACCTTGTTGAACATTGGTGTATGTTATATACCATCATTTTGTTTTTCCAAATTCATTCAATATATCATGTCATATATTACAATATGTGTTCAACAACTTAGGATTTAAGAGTTGAGTAGAATACCCCACCCAATTGGAATTGGCGATTGTGCGCGTTTTGACCAATGTTGTGTGGGTATATTATTTTTGATAGAACATTGGGTAAAAGTATATTTTTTTCAATTTATTTACCCATTAAAGGTGTATTAATGTTCAATTATTGCATCGGATTAGGGTTAGGGTTAGGGTTTACAAAAAATAAAATTTCTGGTACATGGGTAGGGTTTGTGTACCCTATTATCACATACCCCTTTTTAAAGTAAAAATGAATATGTGTATTTATTTATTTATAATTTTTAAATAAAAAAATGTTCACATTTTAAAATTTTAAAAAAAATTCAAAGGTCAAATACAACTTCAAAATGCAACAATCAAAGTGTTTTGATTCATCTTTAACTAGGATAAACATATTTACGAATGAACACTTAAATGTATCAAAGGACAATGGCATCATGGTTGACATTGAATTGATACAATTGACATTCGATTGATGATGGATTTTTTAAATAATTAAATTGTGACTTATTTATTAACACTCTAGTAAGTTTTTGAAACATTTAATTTCATTAATGAAAAATATGACCCTCTAAAATAGGAGGAGGTCTTCCATTAGAAATATATTCTTATCACATACACACCTACCACTCCAAGCATAGGCACTTCTATCACATGTTAACAATTCTCAATTTTATCCCATATGGTTTGCCCAAAATCCTCACCTTCTCACTTATATATTTAGGCCAAAAAAAAATTCAACTTTACATGAAAAGTTATATTTTTGGGTGCTTCTAAAATTCCAATTTTGTATTTTTGTTTTTCTTGTCATAGGTCAATCAAATTGACTAATTATAAATAAAAAAGCAAACTATCTAAGAGACTCCATTTGATTAATAGAACTAACAAACTTTAGAGTTTAAAGCATATGTATCATAATTATTTTTACCCAAATACCAAAACATATTTGACTATGGGTACAAGGTATTTCTTTACATATATCCAAGGTTATGGATATGATATAATTTTTAAAAATTTACATATCATTGGACAAGGGCTTCATTAGGTCATGTTGAATTGTAGGTGAGTTCAATACTAACCTCTAAGCCAAGGTTGTACAATTGTATCCCTCTCTAATTATAGCATTTTAAAATTGCACAATTTAGAAGAAAAAAAAGAGCTAGTAGTAGAATTAGGCTATCCCTATTTAGCTTGGAAACTGCAAACTCATTCCATCTCTCATTCATTCCTAGTTGGCAAACTAAAGACTTCTCTCTCGTAGATTTTCCCAACCAAGGTCCAACCAAAAAAAATTAAAAAAACACCATCCAAAATTAAAATTCTCACCAACTAAAGGTGCATTCACACTTGGTGTTAGGGACTCAAGTGTTGGGTCCCCTAACATCATGTTAGTTATTTAGGATTTAAACCTACTTACCATGAAGATTTTATATTAAGCTAACATTCACTTAACATTGAGCTATCACCTTTTTAACATTGAATGCCGCCTAAGATGTCACCTAGATTTTCATTTAACACTGACTTTACATCAAGTGTGAATGCAACATAAATTGAGTTATCTAACAATTAAAAAAAAAATTATTTCCTTATGCTGAACTTATTGTTGGTGGTGAAGAAGAAAAAGTTTTCCCCCAAAAAGAAAAAAAAAAAAAAGTTTGTTGTTGTTGGTGGGGATATGGAGAAGTTTTGAGGAAGTCAAAGAAAAAAAAAGGAAAAAAGGAAGAGTGGTGGTTGGTGGGTGAAGCAGTTTTGAGGAAGGAGAGAAGGGAGAGAGAGAGAGAGAGGCTTTGATGATGTGTTTAGTAGTAGCTTCTTTTTGTTGCATCTAATCTGAAACAACAACTAGCCTAGTTCCTTGTTCCTTCTAGTTGGACATCTGTTACTTCTGTTAGGAATGGAGGGTTTTACAAAAGAGAGAAGACAGGAGGAGAGTGGGGGAAGTGGAGTGGAGAGGAGGGAATGGGGGGAAGGGATTCATTCATGAAGATGATGATGAGATTTAGGTGGATGTATTTGTGGGTGGTTTTTATTTTCTCTGTTTTATAAGAATTGAAGCTTGTGGGTGGTGGTGGGCTTTGTGGGTGGCTGGATTGCAACAAGAGCTCTGGTGGGAAGAAGAAGAAGAAGAAGGAAAGCTTGTGTTTTTGTTTTTTGCTGGTCATGATGCAGGGGGATTGAAAATCTAGGAATTTCTTTTTATTGGTCTGGAGTCAGTCATTCATGCAGGTGAAGAAGATAGGTAGAGTGGAAACCTACTACAAGATAGGCCTTTTCACCAGGAGTTTGAGGAATGATTGGTGCGATGGGTCATGGGGAGAGTAGTGCAGGAGTAGTGTTGTTGCAAGGAGGAAGCACTAGGATGAAGGCAGCTGCTGGTCAAGGAGTGCAGCAGCAACAAGGAGGAGGAGGAGGAGGAACTGTAGTAGTAGATGATCGCATTAAGGGTCCTTGGTCACCTGAGGAAGATGTGGTATTGAATCGGCTGGTGGAGAAATTTGGGGCAAGGAACTGGAGTCTAATTGCTCGTGGGATCCCAGGTCGATCCGGCAAGTCTTGTCGCTTGCGCTGGTGCAATCAGCTCAACCCTGGTGTGAAGCGTAAACCCTTTACTGGTGAGTTTTGTTTTGTTGCTCACCACCCACCCGCCCTAGCTCCCTCCCTCCTCAAGAATCAATCAATCAGTGAACATCTCTCTCCATCCCAGTTTTCTTGTTTGGCTACTAGTTAGGGTGTTTCAGGACAAAGAGTTTTTTCAGATCAGTTTTAGGTTTAGACTTCATAAGTTCAAGCTTTTGAATCATCATGATCAATGTGCTGCTGCTGCACTAGGAAAATTAGAAGAAGAACAAGACCTTCAGAGGTTTGACTAAAGAGATTACCCATTGTCTATATTTTCTTTTTCTTTTTCTTCTTCTTCTCAACTGTAATTTTTGGGTTTGCAAAGTGGCTGAATTAGGTGTTTCAAGTGTGCGGTTATGTTTGCATTAAATTGCTTTTTTGTTGCAACTGATCAAGAGTCTTCTTCTTCTTTGGTTCTATTTGTGAGCATAGAGCTTTTTGGAGATTGCTGCTGGTGCTGGTGCAGCTCGGTCATGTATGTTATTATGAAGCATGTTATATGCACTTTCTGATCCATCTTCCCTAGAAAAAGAAGAAAATTGGCGGCAACTCTTGCACCTTCTTAGCTGCTAATTTTTTATAGTCATCAGAAATGGTGGATACGAGAAAGCCAACCATTTGTCATCCTTCTTGAGTTACCCATTAGACTCCAAGTATGGAGCTTGGAATTCTGTTTACCATTTTTCTCCCCATCAGCTGATTTCATACAATCCCTGCAATTCTGTATGCCTCTTTTGCATTGTGGGAGGTTTCAAACCCTAACCTTGCTAGGGTATCACCACTCGTAGTGTATATCACATTGCACGTCCATGCTTGCTTGATCCTTTTTTTAGAGCATATTTCTTAATGGACAAGTATTTGCCCCACTTCTGGTTTTGATGGTATCCAATTCTGTGACTTAGTTCTCCTTTTACTCCATGTAAACTGGTGTTGAAGGCTACAGCTTCAAGCTTTGCATGAACGATTTTTATGAGTGTTCCTCATCTTTCGGCTATGGAATGAGTTGAACTCTTTTCTCAATGACAGTGGATGAAGACCGGGCAATTGTGGCAGCACATGCCATTCATGGGAATAAGTGGGCCTCCATAGCAAGGATGTTACCTGGACGAACTGACAATGCCATCAAGAACCATTGGAACTCCACCCTCCGCCGCAAGTATCTAGGAGATGATCAAGGCCGTATTAAGGAAGGGTCATCAGATGGTTCAGATAAGGGAAAGGAAGAGGGAAGTGATACAGAGCCCACCCAACCAGGGCACGAAGAAAACGATATAGGTGATGATTCCAGTAGGGAGAATGATGGAGATGAACTGGGAGTTTCTTTGGAGGAGAGGCAGCATTTGTGGCCATCACTTGAGCAACTCTCAGTTGCAGAAGCAAATAAGGATGCAGAAATGTTGGTGGACAGTTCCAGGGATGGCAGAGAGCTGGATGTGAGGGATGCTGAAAATGAAACTGTGCAACCTGCAGCTGCTGTGAAAGCGTCAGATAGCAAGGTCATTAGGCCTGTGCCATGGCCAAGTGCTTTCAGTACATATGCTGCCCGGAAGGTTGCAGGCAACTGTGGTGGTCCCTCAAGACCGGAGACATGTGCAATTGGCTATGCAGCAGCAGGCACAGGATGTTTCTCTGAGCCTGCAGGTAGCCGGAACAGCAAGGATGACAACTCTTTATTGGGTTCCAAAACAGTGTCCTCTTTCATGCACCCACTTTGGACATGGAAAACGCCAGAGGTCCCCAGTCATTGTGGGCGTGGTTGCTGTTTCCCTCAAGCATATGGTATGCCCCCCAGTGACAATTCTGTCTCCCCGAAAAGCCTGCTAGTGGGTCCTGATTATGTGGATTTTGTGGAGGACCCAATTTCCAGCAGAGGCACTCCAGTGAACCTGACTGGATTGCTGCGGGCATCAGAGAATCAGGGCACCACCACGTCTGAACTGCTGTCATCTGCCATACATGCAGTGGTGGCCCAGATGATGGTTCCCATGCTTCAAACTGGCCGGCAGCCACCAACCAGCTTTGGAAACTTCTGTACAGGACTTGGGACTGATACGACCAGTGAACAAGGCTCTCAGTTGGTGGGTATGATGCGGGACATCATTGCCAGAGAGATCTCAACCTATACAATTGCAGCTTTGCAAGCTAGTAAGCCTTTGAATGAACAGAATCCGCCACCATGAGGAAACATTCTTGTCCACCATGTACTAAAAGGCTGGGATTTGACAGGGCTATGCCATCTTACTGAGTACCCATTTGTGGTGAAGCTTTGAATACCCAAGGGTCAACTGCTTGCATCAATTCAAAGAGGCAATTGCTAGACTAGATTATAAAAGCCAAATGGCAAGATTATCAAAGAATCATCCATGACCAACATGGAAATCAGCGCAACTGGCGGATTTTGTGAGCTCAAACACTAGAAAGTGGAACACTGGAAGATCAATTTATTGTTTGCTTTTGTTTGCAATGCCATATTACTTCAAGATGTCCTGCAGATGTCCGTTGAATGCTGTGAGTGTATGAAACAAGCATGCCTCTCCTTCCATTACTGTTGTCTATGCAATTTTGGAAGTTCCAGGAATCTCTCACCTATCACAAGGCTGGTATTGCCCCATACCAGTCTGGTAGGGTCCTTGATACCAGTCTTTAATTGTTCGATCTGGACCTGTATTAACCCTAGTTCCACAAATATGATATATGGTGAATTACCATTGTGGATGGTAATCACAGAAACTAACAAATGTTTCCACTCCACAATGATTGAAGGCACTAAAACCATTGCAGGAAAAGTGATTCCTGACCACTACATTACAGAGCCAAACAAGCTGTTGAATGCTGCAAGAACATCGGCAATTCTCAATCCTGGAACATTTACACTAAACCCAAATTGTGATGTTTCAGAACACAAGATTAGAAACCGAGTTCCCTGTGAAGCCATCTTGAATCTGGCAAATCAAGCTTATTGAATGAACAAAATTGTGGTCTTGGGCATGTCCCAAGTACAAATCCACCTATTGAATAATGAGTGAAATAAATTATACCTCAATTTCAATCAAAAAACCTAAACCCTAAACCTTATATACAGTTCAAATGCTAATCTCATTGTTTAGCATGTATTAAGTATGCACACAAATCTAACACACAATAGAGATAAGGCATTGAGAGTTGTGAATTAAAATATTCACTTTCACAATTCCTTGGTCCATGCAGAGTATTATTGTTGCATGCCCTTGGGCAACAAATTTGGCTTCTAGAAATATCTTGCACTTCAAACTCGAGAGTTTAATTGGCCTTCACATACATATCAATATCTAGATGCATGCATGACTTTCCTGTTGGAACAAAAGCTCCCCATGGATAATCATAAATACGTTGAGTTGATCAAGAACCTACCATGCAATCCATCAATGTGAGAACTTTGATTTGAAATACACAATTGTGAATCACATTTTGCCTCCCAAATTGCCATAACTTGGTAAACTAAAAAGGTGTAAGAGAACAAGTAGGCTTAAGGGTATGCCACAAAATGTATCAAAGATAGATCCCCAATACAACAAACGTTTCTTTTGACACATACTTTGGAGGAATAATACTATTCTCCACCTTCCCTTGTTTTTCTTCATCACTAGTCATTGAATAGATTGTAAAGAATGCAAGACAAAACTAGAGTCAAAATCAAAAGAATATTATTTGACAAATTTTACTAGTTTTACCATTCCTTGAGATGGTTCCTAACAAGTCCATTGAAGAATATTAAAATCCCATTGTCATAATGATGTGAAGTATAAACAAATTGTAGTATTATATTGTTATGACATATTGCATATCCATAATAACATTCTTTTGGATGCTAATAATGCATATAAAATTTTACAAATGAGTATTTTAAAGTGAAAAAGAAACAAAGCAAAAACACAACTTCACCACATTTGAAAACCTAACATAATCCAACTCCCCAACAAAATTATTTGATGAATTTTGACCTTCATGTTAATCCCAACAAACAAACTTCATTGGGTAAAGTTGTTAAAACCAACAACACAACTTAAATCCCCAATTCAAGATAATAAGAATAAATCACTAGTGAAACAAAAAAATTCCTATATCCAATTGATGTCAAAACTAATCATCAATCAAGTCCTTCCAAACCCACAAGAATGAATGAAAACATAGTGTCCAATTGTCACCAAATGACATTATGGTAGGGCATCTTAATTGCAAGAAGATATATGTGTGTGTGTGTGTGTATTGAGTGAGAGACTACAATTTATCCATCATACACACACTCTCATCATGCATCATACAAAATATTAATTCTTTAATAATTTTCCAATCAATTTTCCTCAAGTGCATGCTTGGATTGATTATTAATTAAATTAAAGTCTTTTGTTAAACAATAATAATCAACTCATTATGAAATATAGTTATTCAACAAGTTGTTCATTACAAGCCATAGATCAAATTCAAACAAAATTTTTTATCCATGAAAAATATGATGCAAGTTACATGAAGTGTAAGAGATTATAAAAAAACAAACCAAGATATGTATGAAGGATGTAGAAACACATATAATGCATAAAACATACAACTTAAACAAATAAACAAATTAGGACACTTGTTAAGAAAGCAAAAACACCTACTATATTACAAATAACAAACCAATTATAGGCTATAACCAAGATAAAATAAACAATTGGATTATTGTAGTAGTTTCACCAAAAAAAAAAGAAAAAAAAAGTGAAATAATAACAAATCTCATGAAAAAATTATATTGAATTTTTAAAATTTTAATGATAAAAGATAAGATACTTCTTCATTAATGTGAATTAATTTTCAATTTTTCCATTTCTTTAATAAAACTAGTTATTAAACATTGTAGAAGAATGAATTCATTTTGCAAAGTTTTATGCATTACCAAACTTAACTAACAACGAGCATTATGATGACACAAGCTTAAATGTATGAATCTTGAAATCTTGTTGTAACCATAGATCTTTTTGTAACCATTGTCACACAATGATGTGACACAAGAAAAAGTCAATGAATTTAAATTAAATCATATTTTCAACACAAGTTGAACCAAAGGGAAAAATATTTTGCCACCTATTAGCAACCCATGTCTACACCATTAGCAAGCCTTTTTAGAGGTTGAAAATTGTTTAATCAAACAATTTTGTGAAGGATGTTCAATTTCATAATAATTCATTGAACTTGCATGGCTTCTTACACATGGGTCATTTCAAAAAAATGGATTAATGAATATATATATCAATGTTCACATGATAAGTCATTTATTGTTAACAACTTATGCCCCTTCAACATTTTATTTGATTGTGCACCTTTGATAGGACACAATTTGAGATTCAAAAATCACGAGAATGTTAATCAAGGATTATGTTGCAATATTGTTTCAATATTCATACAAATTGTTAGATCCTAAAAATCATTTAGTGCAATAATTCATTTGTAATTGTGATCAATGCACTTGATATGAATATCATCACCAATGAACATCCTTGGCATTAACCACTATTGATATAAAGCATGAAAAAACACAAGTTAGGCTTCCACTAATCAACTCATTCTTAAATAATACATTTGATTTATATGGTCTAGTTGAAGCATGTTAATTGAATCGTGCACAATAACACATCATAAAGAACTTTTCACAATTTTATCACAAAATTACAAATGCCACCAACTATGGAAACATGGATGCTTGATTTAGGACAACTAACAATTTTACTTCCATCTTTTATGAAAGGTCCAAGTTAGATGCAACAGTAGTATCAAAACACAATTTCATATGTTTGTGAATTTGGAAAGTTAAATATACATTCTTTATGTGCATAAGTAATCCAAAATGGATGTAAAACATTATGGAATCAATATCTTGTGAACATGTAATTCTTCATGCCTATAACCATTGCTTGATTTTCATTGTGGTAAAAATTACTTGAGTTGACGAAAGGATTTTGTTAATCATGATTCTAGGAATATTTTGCATATAAGCACTCAAGTCCTTGGCATGAGTGGCTCCTTATATCAAGTTTACACCTCAAACAATTGTCCATTGGATTGTCCCCATAATCTATTAGTAATTTATGATTATGCATGTAGCGAAAAACATAAAATGCATATACAAATGCATATACAAAAATCATGATAAAATGAATGTGCAATTCCAAGTGTCTCACAAATTGTCTTCAAAATGTGGATGAAATTTCATCTTACATAAATGCTTAGTTTACATCCATGTCCAAAGATGTGTGACAAATCCTTTCATTTTTTGTTACTTTACAAATATCCTAACATAATTTGCATTGAAGTGAACCTTCCAAACCAATAATTTGTAATTTTACCTAGCACATCAAAACATTCCTCAATTAATGGCAAGGTCACATAATATGTAATGATCGTGGAATATATCCATATATCACCTTTATATGTATGGTAATGCATTACCACCATTTTCACATATATAAATAAGAAAGGCATGGACTCAACATTGAACTTCTCACACCGATATCTTGACCATTCAATTATATGTGGTTCACTCAAGAAAAGGTCAAAAAGTTTATCTATGGCTTGTGTAACACTAGGTAGGTGAAGCCAAAAGTTATCAAAACATACACATTTTCAATGGTACCCATGTTGCTTTGAAAAACACAAGAATGCACCAAGGATTATTGGAAAATAATATTGAATGTAACAACTGTTTTGAAAACTTTGTGTAATATGTGTCATTATCTATTGTCAAATTGTTAAAGTATTGTAATATATGCCACACAATTTACATCACATTTTCATATTTAATATATAGTTAAAAATTGGCTAAATATTATTGTGGATGATTGCCAATTTGATCACATTTCAAAATTGAAAAAAGAAAGAAAGAAAAAAAAAACTCTTGTTCACAACCTATCCTTCTCCTTTGAAGATCATATTAACTAGGGCCAAACTCATGTTTTGTGGACATACACAAATAAAACATTTTCATACATCTTCATCCTTCAATAACATATATTCAAAGAATGGAATCAATCTTATGATGGCATATCAAGGATGGAAACCTTGTTGGTTAACGAGGTTGCATTACCCATTGATGAATCAAAATTTCCTTCACCAGAGATGATGCTTGCACATGTAGCACTCCCATGCAATCAAATGTATGCAAATTGATGGGATAATTGTTTGAAGGGCACATTGGCGCATTGTTGGAATGGTGAATTGATTCATCAAAGCTTTCATTTGAGAAATTCATCCCATATTCCAATTGTCAAATATTTGAAAACAAGTTCAACATAGGAGGGTGCAATTATAAACAAGTGTTGCCAATAACTAAACACACAAGTGCTATTTTTCAAAAATATGTTTGAAAAAATCATATCTCTAGTGACTTATGGATGCCACTTGTGCTGATTCAACAAGACATACATGTCCAACAATTGCAAGGAGATGTTGCCCAATTGAACAATGCATTTTTATGTATTTCTTAGAACAAGTTGATGAAGGTTGTGTCATAAAAAGGACATAATTTGTGTTCTAGATGACATGTGTGTTGACATAAAATCATTAGATGGTTTTATCAACAATATTTATGAATCCATCAACATGTCAAAGATAGCATTGTTGGTAGGTCAAAATTGATTCCAAAAAATGCAATTGTTGTCGAACTATCTTTCATATTTATCATCGATTTTCAAACAATTATCATACCTACCTCATTGCCAATTTTATTGGCAAGCTTGAGCATCAAAATACACTTGTAACTCAATTTCTAAACACCTTGACCCCCCAACATGGACACACCACCAAAGGAATTTCATTTCAAATTCAATTGGCTTATATGGTTACCATGCAATTGATGAAAAATTCCAAGAAATTAACAGAAAAAGGTGAATTTACACTAGAAAACACATTCCTCCAAAATTTTCCCAAATTAAAAAGTCAAAAAAATTTGTTGGAAAAAAATCACTCATCTACATGCCATTATGCTTTTTGTGAGAAGCCTAAACAACATTGAAAACCATATCCAAATGATTTGGCAATCAGTGGATGTCCTAATTAGTTGTTGCTCTTCTTGTTTCTCTTCTTCACTTGTTTTTGGCTCACCAACCCATTCTGTTGGGCAGACAGACATTGATGAATGAAGGAATCCACAACTACCATTGAAATTATGTTGGAGGGAGAGAGTGTATGTAAAGGTTTTTTTTTTTTTTTTTGATACTTTTATTACAATAAATACATGAGCAAGATGGATGTCATCCATTTGGTTTGAATAATGCATATAAATTTTTTTTAATCTCAAAAGTGATATTCTGGACTATAGTGATAGAACTCTAGCAAATGGAGCTTGAAAAGCCCAAGCCTGACAAAATAATGATAATAATAATAACCATTATAATTATTATATGATGTACATTTACGCAACCTGGCCATGGTGCATATAATAATAAGATGGGGATGGATGGGTCATACCTCTCCCTTATTATGCTTTTGAATTAATCAAAGATTTAAGTTATCTATAATTATTGGCAGATTATTATCACAAATTGAATATGGCCAGAATGGCTCTTGAAATGTGTGCGAGTGAAGAGAGTAATTTCAAGGTATATAATAATTTGCCTCTTCAAGGTAGAGGCTTGTTTCTCAACATTCACACAAAAAACATTATCAGTTGCACCCAATACCAATTGCAAAGGTTGGTAATGTAGGTAGAATGTATAAATGTAGATGAAATTATTCAGTAGACAATGGCAAAGTGTTGGCAAAGTGGGAAGAATATGAATATATATATATATATATATATTACACAATAACCAGCCATATTGCCTACCTGAATGAAAAGCCCATCCATAAATTTCACATCAAAGAATTCAAAAATGGGTCATCATATGCTTTTGTTGTAGAACAAGCTACGAATCATTTCATTTGCACTAATGTTGAGGAAACATGTTCTCTTGTTTGTGTTTAGTAAATTCAAACTCATTTTGTAAAATGCTAAAACAACGAACAACGATATGCTTGATAAGATAAAATAGGTGATGAAAGAAGTGGGAATAAGTCTTCCACCTTGATTGAAAGTAACACATATATTCTAAATATCAAGTATGAACTAAAAACTTGATACTCAGATAAGAGGTCCTTGAAATTTTCATCCATAAAAAATGGACGAGTAAAAAACTCCAAGTTTTACTCTAGTTCTACCATGATTAAAACTTCAATGAATAAAAATTTATGTCGACTTTTTTTATTTTTGGATCTGGTCAGTTCAGGTTCTTGATACCCAAATCCAGAACCGCCGGTTCTAACACTTTGATCTGTGTACCCGCACAACATTGGTCCAGACTCCCAGCATTTGGTTTAGTGGGTATCGTTGTGTAGACATCAAAATCTGATCCCAACCAAACAAACAAAACTAGTTACAATGTTACAATGCATCTACATTGTTGATCTCTACCCGACGAAAGGCCCTGAAGTAAGGCCTTTTGTTGATCTTTACTTGATGTAAGGCCCTGAAGTAAGGCCTTTTGTTGATCTTTACTTGATGTAAGGCCCTGAAGTAAGGCCTTTTGTTGATCTCTACCCGATGTAAGGCCCTGAAGGTAATGCCTTTTTGAAATTCAGAGCTGATGCTTGGCTCCCCGGCCTTGCCCAAACAACACTTCTTTCAAGAATTCCCTACTCATAGGGCCTTTACCTTACCACATGACAATGATAAAAAAAAATTATTCGAGAATTTGCATGGAAATTTTCTTTTAGGAAGAGAAATGAAACAACCATGAGAGAGGATGTTTTATGAAAAATTCTAACCCAATTATTGAAAAAATCAGGTCAGAGATGTTGATGGATTTATTGTTCAACAATAACAGCAAATACCCATTGGCCCAATATTGGACTTCCACCATACCCTTCCCCATATTTGTCTTCTTGGCCACCTGCTTCAATAAATGGTTTTCAAGGGGAGAACTTGCTGCTCACCCTTTTTCCTCTCTTCTTTGCATGTCGGCAATAAATAATATTGAACACACCAATGTGCTGTCCTCACAACAACACTTGCTCTAGCCAAACAAAAATTTAAAATCATGACAACACCCATGCCAACAACACATTTTCAACAGAACAATATTTAAAGTTGTTCTTATCAAAACATAAGCGGTGTTTAGCAAGACTAGATTGTGTCGACCTATCGCCTCTACTAAGAGCATCCCCACCAGTGCTTATCAGTATGTGATCCTGTAAACATATTTCGCACATCCAAGCTCAGTTATTTACTTTTTTGCAACCCCACCCACTGCCCATAAAACTGAAACGGGAACTTCAAATCTATGGGAACTACTAATAGCAAACCACCTGGACCAATCATTGTGTTTAGCCAATCAAACACAGGGAGCAGTAGTCAGATCATATTCATTACACTCTTATCTAGCAGGTGAACGCTGCACAGCTTTGCTTCTTCTTTTACCAGCCTCAGCAAACTAACCACATATGCAGGAGCAAAACTATTTTCCAAAGCTAAACCCGCATATTTTGACTTTTCTTCATCTTATTTCAATGTGCAGGGTCACACAATGAGCACCGGTGGTGATGCTCTAATGACCCAAGACCTTCCTCCCAGCAACCAAGTATGTCATCCATGGAGATGATGTAAGATCAGGACGATGGCCTGGTCTCCACTGAGGTAGAAGTTTGTCACTCATTGCCAAGGAAATCTTACTGGAAGATGATCATACATCTTTTTTGATAAGGTGGAGGACTAAATCACAATTATCTGGGCCAGGTGAAAACAAGTAGAAACCCTCCTTTGTGAAAATATACAAAGTCACTAAATTTTACACATATAATTTTATAAGAAGGACCCAGCTGTGTTCAGGCTAGCAAAAGAGTCCTTAAGGTATGGAATTGGAATTTGCCCAAGGAAAGCTGTAGGAGAATGTGCATGACGATTGCTTGCAACAAGTTACAAGAGGTCTTAGGGAGCAAGTTAAAGAAATGGAAGACATGAAAGTTGAAGGCATTTGGATTAAGCTTGAATCAAGTGGATGGACAAAGGCAATGACTGCTCAAAAGATTTCTTCAAGGCAATCAGCAAAAGCTCTAGAAAAGATTCCATCACTACCCTCAAAAACATGAATGTAGGTATTGTTAAGACCCTTGAGGAGCTTGAAAAGATCATTGAACCTTTTATCAAGCATTGTAGAATGCAATCCCAACTTCAATAGAACTCCCAATGCAAAGAGAAAAGGTTCTAGCTTCAATTTCGTCCAAGTTCACTAAGGACATGAATCATAGTTTGGCAGCCTCAATATCTTTGAAAAAACTCCACAAAGTTGCCAAGGCCATGGCCAAAGACAAGGACCCTAGGCCTAATGGAATTGTGGTTGAATTTTTTGTTTGAATCTAGAAACTCATAGTTGAGGATTACTTCATCATGATCACAAATTCCATCAAGAATGGGAGGTTTTTGAAGGGAGTCACATAAAGGTTTATAACACTGATATTCAAAGTTGAGGACAAAGAAAAGTGGGAAATTAGAGCCCCATTTCACTCTTGAACATGGCTTGTAAAATCTATGCCAAAGCTTTGCAATTATGCTTACAACCTATGCTCATAAACTTCATTCATAATGATCAATTTGCATTTCTCCCCTTTAGCTACATTTTCAACAATCTATTGCTAGCCCATGAGAATATAGATTGGGCAAGACAAATGAAGCAGGACCTAATCTATTTGAAGTTGGATTTTGCCAATGCATATGATAAGGTGTCTTGGGATTTCTTGTTCATGACCATGGAAAATTTGGGTATGGCAATTCAATTCATAGGCATGACCATAATCCTATTCCATGATGTCAAATTTTTCACTTATTTCAATGGCAACATGACTATGACCTAAAACAATGTCCAACATTTTTTGTGGATGAGCATGAATGAAAGTAGGAAGCCTAAATCAAATGGGTGGTAGATGATGCCGAAGTTGTTATGCTTCAAGGACACCAAAAGTCTAGTTTCTTGTTTTTTTGTTTTTGGCTTTGTTTTGTTGTTTTGTAGGTTATTGTGTTCAATGTTGTTTTTCAATGGAGTGGCTTTGGTGAGCTGGTTTCAGTGATGGAGCAGAATCCTTGTTGTTCAATTGACAACCTTTATGGAGAGTGTGAGTCACGATTCTTGGAAATGATTGGTGTTAAGCTTTCAAGGGTGTGGAAGGATGCGGATGAAGAAAAACTATATGAAGTTGGTTAAGGAGGAGGAAGGTAGGCAATTTTCTTTTGGGAGTGTGAAAGAAGTTAAGTTGTGATTCTTCATGTTGTGAAGTGCGGAGTTTGTTTGGATTTTGACAATAATCAATTGGGGATAGCTACCCTTCTGGACTTTTTCTTTTTTTGAACATGGCTCCTATTTTTCCATTATGCCATGAGTGTCAGGAAGGGAGTAGAAGGTCTGGAATTTGTATTTAAGGACCAAATCAAGGGAAGGGATGAAAAAGTCTAACAATTTCAGAAGCGATTGTGGTGGTAGTCATCATTTATGTTAGGTTTTGGGGAATTTAGTGTGAATGTGTAATGTGGTTTATTTTGAGAAGAAAGTACATGTGATATAGTGGGAGTTTCGAGGATTTTGGAACAAAAGGAAATTGTGAAGTTTAAACTATCACAACTACCCACTCTATTTTTAGTCTATGTCCAACTTCTGAATGGAATTACATGATGATGTTGGGGTAACATTTGTGGGGTTTTTGTTGTTGAATGATGAGTTGCCACACTCATCAACAACCAATTGGCTCCTTGAGAGGAAATCAAGAGAGGTTTGATTTCTTGAAGTCCATAGTGTTAAAATTGTAAAGTTTGTTTGGCTAGAAGGATCTTTGGTTTAGGAATAATATTTGTTGTAACCTCCTTTTTGCTCCTTGGAAATTTCTAATAAACCTTGGTGAATTTACATTCAAAATGATAGGGATTACCATTTCAAAATCACCTCCCCTTCTTTTTGGTGACATGACATCACCATTTACAATAAATGAAAGGTCACACAAGGTTGCTTATTCACCCCTTTACCTCTTTTTGATTGTAAGAGAAATTTTGAATATAATGATTAAACAAGTTGACGTTGACAAGGTTATTAAAGGTATTACCATGACACAAAGATAAATAAAAATATTTTTTCTTATTTTGTAAATGATACCTTGTTAATATTCATTATGGGAGAAGAGGGCAATGTAAATAATGTAATGATTTTCCTTAACTAGTTTTTTTATTACGAAGTTTTGAACTTGCTTGGGAAATAAACTAGCTTATTGGCATTAGACCTTGAGCTTTAGGCCAAGTTGGTTAAGAAAACCATAGATGTAAGTAGGTGGTTAAAGGTGAGTTTTCAATGTTATTGGGAACAATTACTTTTGGGCCAAACCTAAAGGTTCACGATGTGAATTCATTCTTCATAAAAAAAAATGAGTAAAAAATTGAAGTATTAAAACTCTACTCATTTCCCAAGGTGAACAAAAATGTCATTGTTAACTTTGTATTTGGTTCCACTTTTTGGTTCTTTATTACAATTTGGGCACTATTGACAAGTGTCCTTTGCAAATGCAAGGCGATGCTATGGGAATTACTTGTGGTGTGGGCAAAATCACACCACTAGAACAAGGGTTAGTTGAGTGGATTGTTGTATAAGGTGTGAAATAAGGGGGGATTGAGTTTTATAGACCTAGAAAAAACTCTAGATGCATTTAACCAAATGGATTTTGTTAGCATTTGAACCTAGGATGACCAACCTTAAGATTATGCTTAAACATCACATGAATAAAACTCGTCCCTTTAAACACAAATAGTGGATGTTTGACATTCATTAGATCTTAATCAAAGGGCACAATTTTTCGCTAGGTTCAAAAGTTTGGAATAAGATTATAATGATGGAAATGTATAAATAAGTCAAGTCAACCTAACCCCTATGTTGGTTGAGGTTATATGTGATGTGAGGCTTTAATGGTTGACAAGCTTTTGTGGACATGAATTTGGAGTTTCCACACCAAGAGTTGATGAGCTCCATTGAGTGGGTTTACAAACAAATGGAAACCTATGGAACCCACATACCAAGGCCTTTAAAACATGGGCTAAGGCCAAAAAAATTTGCCAATTCAAAAACAATAAATTTAATGTATGGGGGAGGCTAACTAAGAAGGTGTCTAATCAGTGGAAAAATGAACTTTAAACCCTCACATAACAAATAGTTAACAAAAAGTGGTTTGTAGCATATATAATGAATGATAAGATCAACTACCATCCAAACTTGGTGGTTTGCATCATAGAAGGTTTCTTGCTTGCTTGTTTAGACAATGAAAAATAATATTTCATCCCTACAAAAATTCAAGTATACAACCTTAATATCAATTATAAGACCTTAATTTTGAAAAAACAAAAGAAGTCAAGGAACAAATTCAAGTCTTGGGGACATGGTGTAAAGTGAGTTTTTTCTAATGAAGAAAGGGCCAAAAAGAACCTTCTTTCACCTCTTTCATGGCCATTATAAAACCGTAAACCCAATAGTTTGAAAAATAAGACTTGGATAAGGATTGTCAAATAAAATCTTCAAAAATCACAAGGGAGAGGCCAATCTTTAGGGATTGACTACCTTGGGAAATCAACCTTACCCTCCAACACAAAATCGAAATAATAAATAGAAATGGAAGTAGCCTAGAATTTCCAATTGTCCATGGAAAGAGCAAAAAATGATTATTTCTAGCCCAAATATTTGTATCTTTGAAAGTTGCTGGTCCAATAGGCCTTCCAAATCTTGACACCTTGTCTTGGTTGAGTTGTTGCCTTTCACTGTACAGCTTGCAAATTATTCTTACCATCTTATTGCAACTACTTTCTAGCAATCTAAAACATTTCAAAATACAAGTTCTAAAAACAACACAAAGAACTAAAATAAACAAATATAAAAACGACAATATTCTACATCAAACTACAATGAACTACTATCATTCAAAAAAGTAAGTAGGGCAAAAATGAATGAAAATACAATAAAAAGAACACACAACAAGTCCTACAACTTCACACATCTTTTTCTCTTTTCATTCAATATTTCTTTTCCTTCCATTTTTCTAAAACTTTCATTACAAGAATGATGGGAATGCATCTCCTCATCCCCCTCTTCCATAAATCACGCAAGGTTCACATTTCACTCACAAATGTAGGCCCCTTATCTTGATCCTTTCACAAATACCTACTATTTGATTGGTAAACAAATACAAATCATTCATTTCCATGAGATAATTAACCTAAAGCTTTCAACCTCAAAATAAACTAAAAGACAATAAATAATCTATCACTAATAACTATCTAATTAATAGGAGGGCCATAGGACTAGCTAGTCTAAACACATTTTCTACCTTTAAAAATTGCTTAAAGGACCTTCCTTTTTGACCCAAGGCAATGCGTGTGAATAGGTGGCACATTGTTGTTCACTTACATTACTAAGAAAAGGTGTAGCTTGCTAAATTCTAAAAAATTCTTATTCTAAAAAATCCTTTATAAATTGCCCAACTTTTTAACCTCAAATTTCAAAATCAAATGGAATGATGTATGGAGGAAGAATTGGGCTAGAAAGGATGTTGTTTTCCTTTGGGCCCTCTTTCACAAAATCATAGCTATGAATGCATGGAGAGCTAGACTTTGCAAGTATGTAAACACAACATGTCCAATCTGCATCCAAGAAGCCCCCGAAACACTTATGCATAGATTCTATGAATGCCCCCAAGGCACAAGTGGCATGGGGGGTGGGCAACTACTCTACTTTACTAACTTAGGTACCCAAAGCACATTCAAGGCAACATGAAGAGGCTAGATATTATGCAATGCCTCTTCAACAAAAAAAAAACCTCCCAAAGCCTTACTAGATCTTCACACCATTCCAAAGTGTGCTAAGGGGTGTGTTGGTCTGGAGTACATGGAGAAAACAAAAGGGTCTTCAAAAATGATGCTTGCTCTAACCTTCAGCTTTAGCTGCATGATAATGGACAATCTAATTGCCTATGGTAGACTCTCTTCAAATTCAATAGAGCTCCCTTTGCTGAGGTAGAAGTCATGGAGGCCTTTGATAAGATGTGATGCTCCCAATAAATCTTGTGTGCCAGAGACAATCATAGAATTGGATGGACCAACCGACTGCCAAAGTTGATCAACTAAGTTGTGCTTGACTGTGCATGGTGGCTGGGGTGAGTGCCCCCCTTGTGCTTGTGATGTTTTCTGTTCCTTCTTTGCAATGGATTCTGTTCATTTTCTTTGGAAAAAAAAACATGAAATTTTTTTTTTAGCAAAAAATAAAAACACATACTGATAATAACAACAAACCTCACAACATCACATTTCAACAGAACATACAAATTAAGATGATGGATTGTTGAATTTGAAAAGAAGACTTTGGGTGCGTACCAGTGTTGGGTGGTTCTGTAAACCTTCATAGGAACCTCCAGGTCCAGTTTTTTAAAAAATAATTTAGATCTGTCTCAGTTCCAAACATAAATGAAACCAGGAATTAGGTTTCAGATCTGGTTCTTCAAAAAAAAAATTAAAAATAAAATTAAAAATAAAATCTGGTTCCAGTTCTGTAAATCAGACCCAGATCCAGTCCAGCTATTACTAACCCGGACTGGAATCAGAAATTAACTGCCAATTAACCCCTGATTAACCACTGGTGGTTCTAGTCATTATTTTAGTGAAAAGCATATGTATCTCAGTTCTGTGTCTGGTACTGCTCCACACATAAATGTAACAAGGAACCTGGGGAAAAAAAATACATATTGATGTTGGAGATTTGGGCATAAAATTTTGGATCAAACTTAACTCAATGTGTGAAAAATGACATGTAGAGTAGTAGTACTATGTGTGCATATGATGATGATGATGGATGCATTGGGCATATTCCATAGAAGTGTATTATTCATCTAGATGAGAAGTTCTAGAGCCAGTGAGTTTTGATCTACATGAGTAGCTATTTGAGATTAGATTCAAACTAAGTGAGATTTGAGGTTTGAACAAGTGTTGGGTAATTTTTGATTCTTTACTTTTGTGAAGAACCTCTGTTTCGGAGTTTTTTTATAAATCAGAACTATCTTGATTCCACATAAATGGAACTGGGAATCTTGTTTCAGTTCTGGTTCTGAAAATCACACCTGCTTTCACTACACACATTGCTGATGAACTGTAGTTGTATTACCTACTGTTGCACACAGAGGTATTTTTATTAAAATAGAAAAAGAGGGAAATTAATAAGTGTTTTTTCTTTTGTTTTTCCTTCCTCATGTCAAGTAACTTTTGTCAGAACTTGGATTGTCAACAATGAATTTGAGGCCAGTTAAAAACAACAAACTCTTTGCCCAGAAAATAGTTGTAGGTAATGAGGAATGTTGGAGGGGGAAGGAAGTTTGATGATGAGGAAACTGCCACACACATGAGAAAATGGAAATAGATAATGGGTTTTTGGCGGGGATGGGGATGGTAAATAAATTCACCAAACAAAATGCAAATGAGGATCCTGAAGATGACAATTTTTGTGCAGAAGACAAGAGTTGTAATGAGGAATGATGAGGGAGGGAAAAAAAAAAGGAAAAAAAAAGAAGAAAACATCAGTTTGATGATGAGCAGGCACATAAGAGAATGGAAATAGTAATGGGTTTTTGGTGGGGATGTGGATGGTAAATAGAGTGGGGGATGGCAATAAATCAACCAAGCCAAATGCAAGTGAGGGCCATTCTGAAGATGACAAAACTTTTGTGCAGCGGCCAAAGAGTTGTAAATGACTTGGAATGATAGAAAAAAGAATTAACCAGTTTGGTGATGAGCAAAGCACATGAGAAAATGGAATAACACATCATGTGTCTTTTGGGGGTTTGTGGATGGTAAATAAATCACCCAAAACAAAAAAAGAAAAGAAATGAGGCCATGAAATGACAACTTTTGGCAGACACAGAATTGCAATGAGAAATGATGGAGAAAGCAATTTGTGAAACAATCAAGCAAGCACATGAATGAGAAAGAGAGAGATGAATGGGGGAGGGGTGAGATAGTGAATGAGAAGGTATAATAATGATGACAATGAGGCCATGAAGCTGACAACAGTTTGTTGGCAGATGAGAATTGTAACAAGCAGAGGAATGATGGAGGAAACCAGTTTTGATGACGATGCTTACAAGAGATGAGAATGGGGGTTGTGGTGATGGATGGTGCTGGTGGTGGGGCGGGGATGATGAAAATCATGAGGCAAAATTCAAAGAAAAAGCAACAACTGCTGTTGCTGGCTGATGATTGACATTGGGTGGCAGCCAGTTTGAGTATTGCAATTTTGGATTTTGGTGGCAGTTGTAGCAGTAGGTAGTGGGGCCAACAACAATGGAGCTTTTACTAGAGAGAGAGAGAGAGTTCTTGTGTGCACGTGTGTGATGTTGTTGAGAGAGGGGGCAGCAGAAGATGGGAAGAAGAACCCAAACAGCTGTTGATAGTAAGCAAGTAGGAGGAAGAAGAAGACGACAGGAAGCTAGTCACGACTTATCTACTCTCCATCAGGTTTGGTTTGTTTTCCATCTTGGGAAGAAGAAGAAGAAGAAGAAAGCAGTGAGGAAAAACCTCCATGTCAGGTGGCATTGGCAGCTAAAATAAGCACTTGTGCTTTCAGTTGTCGTCTCTGTGGTGAATATGGGGATGGGTATTGCCATCTGGGTGCCCTCTCTCCGCAGCACGTTGGTGGGAGAATCTGAGTTTCTTCCCAGAATATATTATTATTCTACTTCCAAACTGGGATCTAGGTAATTGTTGTAGCAGCAGCCAAGTATAGAGTTAGCGAGATCATCGCCAAATTAGCGCAGGCAACATGCATGGGATGCATGCATCTGGAGCTGGACGCCATTATTGATTTGTTCTTACATCCAAAGGATTGATCAATCTCCATTTGTGTAATAAATTTTACTGCAAGTTTATACAAAATAGTTTCTTTTCTGGGGCTATGGGAAGAGATGAAATTAGCTGTCTAAGAAGGTCTTCATCATCCTTCCTTTGAAAAATCAGGTTTTGGGTAAGTGGGGGTTAGGGCTGGGATTAGCTGATGATGCTATTGGGAATCGCTCAACAACAATAATCAGGGGTCAGGGTCAGATGATGAAGAAGAAGAAGAAGAAGAAGAATAAGTGAAAAAAGAAGAAGAGGAAGAAGCAGCAGCTGTTTTGGAATCTGTAGGTTGACATAGCCCAACTTTTGACCAAAGTGAGTTAGAGACACTAAAAACAGACTCAGCCTGACATTTTGTAAGTAGCCGCCATCCAAGAATGTGTTTTGCACTTGGGCCAGGTAGAAAAGCAGAGGAGCTGCAGCACCTACTTTGTCATGACTGACGCAAAAGCCTCCCTCCCTTCCTCCATCCATCCATCCATCCATCCCTACCTCACTCACTCCTTCCCTCATCTAACCATCACATAAGTCAATCTCCCCCTGGCCAAAGTGGGGTCTCTTTCCATTAGGCTGTTGTGATCATGGTTACACATAGTGTGTTATGATCAAGGAGAAGCCTAAGGGAAGGCCTTTGAAATGGAGCCTTGTTTCTTCTTGTTGCCATGACAGGCACTTCCATTTGATAGCTGCAACTGGGCTTAAAATTTAATGTGAGAAATTCTATGAACATTGCACATGTATGGAACATATGATCTTGTAACAAAAGATGACAAATGTCACACTCTCTCTTTGATTCATACAGGTTGACTCACAATTAAAACAGTTTTGCATTTGGTCAATGCTTGATTTGTAGAGCCGTGAGGTGATTGTGAGCATGGCAAGATGGAACAAATATAATGGAAAGATATTGTGACAGGAGAATCTGAGGGCAAATTGAGAGGGCGGATTTTAGGGTTCAGACAAAGTCTGTGATCACAACTAGGACAAGGAGTGTGTCACACTGTGGCCTTGCCACTTACATTAAAAAGCATCTTAAGGCAAAAGAAGAATTATGGAAATTCAAATATTTCACCATGCAAAAATATAATCTTCAAAAAAATCCTGTAAAAGAAACCAAAAGCCTTCAAGATATCATAACTCTATAACCAATCTCAAGTTTCAACACAAGCCTTGCCTATTAGACCTATTATTACCTAGGGGCCAAAATCCCTTAAGCTACTAATATACTCTATAATGAATGTAAACACAATATCCTTGCCTTGGTAGGCAAGGCCAACAAATGTATTGGAAAACCTATTGTTGTGGGGGCAGAAGGTGTGATCTGAGTGGCCTAATGGAAAGAGACCCTTATTACTCCACTGTTGTCATTGTTGTTGAGGCTGGGAGTCCCATACCTCCGGCCACACATGCAAAAATAACCCATGGGACCTAGAAATTTATAAGTTTCCAAAACTCATGTTGAAAGGGGGGGGAGCAGGTCAGCCAAACCAGTCTGTGACATTAAAGCTGTAATCAGAAAGTCGACTGGAAGTTAAACTAGAAAAGAAAGGAAAGCTCCTCATCCATCATAACAGAGCTGAGAGCCAGCGAGCAACCCATCAGATGCTGCTGCTGCTGCTGCTGGTGTTGTGAAGAATCGCAGCAGAAGCAGTAGCAGCAGAGGATAATAAGATCATCCACCATCTGTTTGTTGAGTAAACCAAATTGTTTTTAAAAAAAAGCTTCAGAATTGGGTGTTGCTAAACAGTCTCTGTGCAGTAACGAATTTACATCCCTCCTCGACACTCAACGTCGGTGGATCTATCTATTCCTGGTTTTGACTGTCAGTCAAACTGGCAGGGAGGGAGTCAGTCTCAGTCTGTTTGCTTCGAATCCTCTCGCGGACACTTAATCACCAAAGAGGAAGACTTGATTTTGTACAGCCCATCTCCTGCAAGCTCATTCATTGATGCAAAAATCCTGCCAAGTTGGGGGGAGGGATAGAGGATCGCATGATGATCGATAAAGAGAGAGAGAAAGAGAAGCAATATGGGGCGGGGGGGGAGCTGCCTAGCTCTGTAGGCAATAAGCAAAGGCCAAAGGAAGAGAGAAAGTTTGAAAAAACTCCATCCAATCTCTTTCTAGGGCCATCTTGAAGAAGAATTTGGTTCCATTGAATCAATGCCTCCTGGCAATGGAAAAAATGGCGGACATAATCAAAGCCGATCGTGCGATTTGAAGAAGGAGCTGCCAGCGACAAGGGACAGATAGATCACCAGGCAGGCAAAATACATCATCTCTCAAAAAGGAGTTATGATTCGCGTTGATAAATGCTTCCTGACACTGTTGCTAATTGACTCCTCTCTCTCTTTCTCTTCCCCTCCTCCTCTCTCTCTTTCTTTCTGTGTGTCGGAGCTTGCTGACCCTCCACCCCAGCAGCTCCCTCATGTATTTTCTTCATGGCCTACCCCCCTCATGAGATATGGATGTCCCAGGGATGGGATGGTGGTGACAACGGCCCCCTTGCACTATGTCCCAAGGGGATACAGCAGTTCGCAGGGCAGGGCAGCCCCAAATCAGCCTCACTCTCAGCCAGCTAGGTAGTTGGCAAATGCTATACCACCCAGCCTGGTGGTAGTGAGGCTGCCCTGCCCAGAGTTCGCGTATCCCCTTGGGATATAAGGCCAAGGGCTGGATGGCCCCTAAACCCTAAACCCATATGTCTGCCCTCAATCTGATCAGGATAAAATTCAGCAAGAAGCAAGAAAAAGAAAGAACAATTTGACCAATCAGTCATATTGTATCCCAAGAGATTCAGCAAGAAAAAGAAAGGAAAAGAAAGAAGGGGCTGGCCGTTGCCCGGGCAGAGAGTGGTGATGGTCGTTGTGGACGGAAGTCATATTTAGGGCGTTGTTAGGCTGTATGTGTTGTATTGCAAGCAGAGAGGGACGGATTATGGAGGAGATTAAGAGCCATAAGTAAAGCAGTAATTGCGATGATTGGGCGATAACCCATTGCAGCAAACACAAGAAGAAGAGGCAGTCAAAAAAAAGGTAGTAACATTTTAGGCAGGGGCCGCACCGCACCGAAACCTCGCCTCTCGTTCCTCCTCCTCTCCGCTTTGGGTGCGGAAGGAAGAAACAAGGACCGTTGAGCTGCGGATTGAAAATGACACGGTGCGCGCATTTATGATAGCCTTTATTGTTGCGTTCACAATTGTGCATGGGTGGTTGCAGGCCTTTGGCCTCTACTTAGAAAGTCTTTTCTCTCTTTCTCCACTCCTCCTCCTCACCCATCACTCCTGTTTGCGTCCCGCCTGCCCCCCCTTCTTTCTGCTTTCGCAATCTCCCGACTGCAAGTCAAAAAGACGCTGCTACTGGAACAAAAGCAACAAGACACGCACCAACAGAGAAAAAACCCCAACTCCCACTTTCCCCTCCTGCCTAACTACTTCCTCTGCCTGCCAGCATTCCAGTGTTTTTTTTGGTCAATTTTGTGATTTAGCCAAAATGGCGAAGATTCATTCAAAGATGATTTACCCAAAGTTGCCTACAAAACTACATCTCAAATTGCAATGTTTGTAAACATACATCCTTTTCTATCTTTTTGGCTACAAACATGCTTGAACCATGTAAAGAAATCAAGCAGTTTTTTTTAAAAAAATTCTTTGGTCAAATTTTGGCTATTGAAAATCCTAAAGAAGCACTTGATTTTGGCACTTTTAAAACTGTTTTATATAGCTTTTTTTGGCTACAAATAGCCAGCCAAAGAAACAGGCACCTAAGTATCCTCAGTAGGTACCAAGTACAGTACAACATAATTCCTCATATTATAGAGACTGTCACAACTCCTGGACTTCTACTACTACTACTACTACTACTACTCCTCCTCATGCTCCTCCCTCCTCATCATCATGCAAACAAAAACATTCCTTCATCCCTAATCCCTTTCTTCTATCTACAAGTGATTGCAATCTGTACTTATCTGCAACCACCCTTCAATCGCTTCTCACTTCATCTAGTGTTATTCTCTCTTTCTCTCTCTCTCGACTAGGAACTCTGTCTTTTTGGTGTGGTGGGTTTTTTGATTCTAAGGCATCTTTATTCCTTTGTGGCCTGTAAACACTAAACACCCACCTTGTCATTTTTCTTTATTTGTCTTTTGAGCGCCAGCTGCAATCCGTCTCTTCTTCTTTCTCACCAGCAGCAGTAGCAGTGGCAGCAGTCGCCAGCTTTTGTTTTTCTGATTCTCTGGCTTCTTTCCAAGACTAGTTGTTGCCTTCTTGGGTGTTTTTGTTTTGCTTGAATAGCACTTCGCCAGTTGCAACTGCTGCTGCTGGATCAGCTTTGCTTTCAAGCTGGGATTCCCAAAACAGTTATAGAGGAAAACAGTTCTGCACAGGGGAGACAGAGACAGAAGGCTGAAGTATTAGCCGAGCTTGACTGGATTGTCCAGAGCAGTAGTAGCAGAAGAAGGAGGGGCTATGGAAGTGGCGTGGAGAGGACCAGAGCTGCTGAATCCTCCAGCTTTTGACATGATGAAGAAACGAGCATGGGGTGTAGATGCCCAGAAAGTGGTGCAACTGATGATGGGTCAGCTGCAATCTGATAGCAGCTGCACGTCTTCTTCGCCTGCTGCTGCTGCAGCTCCAGCAAGTGCTGATGAAGTGACCCTGGATTTGCTCGGGGAGGCAGCAGCAGCCGCCGCTCGACCTTTGCGCCGTGACCCCAGTAGTAGTAGTAGCGATCCACCACAACACTGCGCGTTGACGGAGTTCCTTGAGCTAGATCCCGACCAGCCTAGACTACCCTCAGACTGGAAGACGTGCCTTGACTTGAAGGTTTTTCTCGTTCTCCTTCTCGCAGCTTGACTCTGTCCATGAGCTTGAGATTCCTCCTGATCAGAGAGACCTGATATGTGTCATGTTGTTCTCCTCCTCATCCTCGTGTGTGTGGATGTTGCTGCAGACTGGAAAGCTTTCGTTCGTGAACAAGTCAACGGGAATCACGTCGGAAGATGATCCCCGTAAGCAGCCACTGAACGTGACACCTCTGATGGCAATACATCCGTTGTCGCCGACGTCCTCCCGGCCGTGTGCCCATGAATTTCTCGGAAGCAAGAAGTCTGAAATTCTTCGTGAAGAGATCAGCTTGCAGCAGCAGCAGAGAACCTCATCATCCTCGTCTTCCGGGGCGGAGAAATCGCAGTCGCAGCAGATGTTGTCATTCTCAACAGGGACGCGGTTATGGAATATCCAGCTTGCAGACACCACCACCACGACAAGCGTAAGTCTCGCAGATCAGCTGCCTGACCCGCGTTATCAAGCTGCTGAGAAATCATACCAGCTTGAGCTGGATCTGAATCTTACAGCCGGTGCAGCGGCAGCAGGGTCACCACCACCACCTTCTTCCGGCCCGCCGCATCATGAGCAAGAGCAAAGTGTGTGCACCATGGAGATGGTGCAGAGAGCACTTCGGCGCACAGCAGATCACCATCAAGCTCTGGATCATTCTCGTAAGACTAGAGCGTGGTCTCTCAGCTCTCCATCCACCAGTAGCTCATCTTCCACTTCACGTTCCTCGCGCCTAGATGCTGCAGCAAATCAAGCGCCTGTCGTGGACGATAAAACACAGTCCACAGGGTAATTTTTTCTCCGCGACCTAGTGAAATGTGCAGCCACAGAGAGACACACATACACACAGAGAAGCTGATGGGATTTGCAAATTCTTTGTATTTGCGATGCAATCAAGCTCGGGATTTGGGAATGGCTTGAGCTTCAGCTTGCTCTTCGGTTTCTCAGCAATGTTGCTTTTGAGGCAGCTGTAGATCTGAATTCTCTCTAAGGAGAAGAACAAGAAGAAGAAGAAGAAGAAGAAGTTGGGTTTTCAGATTGGTGATTGTTTTTGTGTGTGTTTTGGCTTTGTTTCAGGACTTCTGCTTCCGAGGCTGAAGAAAGCATGAAACCTGCCGCTGAGTCTAGGTCGGCAACAACAAGCCTCTGTGCTCTGGTGACGGGTGCTTGCACTCGTTGTCTGATGTACATCATGCTGGACAAGAGCAATCCCCAGTGCCCCCGCTGCGGCAGCGACATCACGCTTGATTTCATGGCGCCAAGCACCAAGCGTCAAAGAGTGGAGCAACTGGACGAGGCGCTGAATCTGATGACCAAGTAGAAGAACAAGAGAAGCTGAAGAAAAAGCAAGAATATACAGTTTGTTTGTTTTCCTTCAATCTCTCTCTCAGAGATTTTCCATTGAAAGTGTTTCCAAAACAACAAAATGGGTTATATGAATTTCAACATCACAATCTTTGCGCCCTGAAGCACAGCTTCCACATAGTAGAACTAGCTCCAGAGCTTGATGATGCACACAGCAAGCAGCATGTTGATGAGCTTCATGTAGAGGACATATTATAGCTTGATAGTTTTCTGGGATGATGGCGAGATCACACATGGTTGTAGAACATGAGTTTCTGACTCTGTATACTACTACTATAGCTTCTTCTTCTTCTGTCTTTTTCTTCTTCAGAATCGACCAGCTGGTAGCAATTTTGGCTTACCAAGTTGTGCAAAAGAAAGAATGGGATTTGCAATTTGACTCCAAAGCTCTATTGCAAATCCCAAAACTGCAATTTCTTTCAGAAGAGTGTGAAAATTGTAGCAACATAGTCAAAGTAATTCCATTCACGAAACTCAGCAACAAACATGTGTGTGTGTGTGTGTTTCTCTCTCTCTCTCTCTCTTTGTCTGTGATTGTTTCTACATTTTATCATGATTTTCTCAGCAATGTTCAAAGCTGCTCATATTGCGAATTTCAACTACTCCACTCAAGGTCAATCTCTTGTGGCTTTTGTTCTTGTTCTGATGATGAGGTTGAGTTTCTCTATTCAAAACTTTTTTGGTTAAGCCTACTTCTGCAAGACCCTTTTCACTTCACTCAGAAATCAGACAAGACTTTAATGATTTTTTCCATCTCTTTCTAGCTTTGTTTTGCTTTGATTTTGCACTTCAATTCACTTCACTCACAATATGAATTACACCAGATAATTAGTTCATTAATCACTTTTGAAAATTCCATGATGAAAATTATAAGGGAAAATTTCTGAATATTTCATAAGATTCTCAGTTGTCCTTCACAAAATTTTGGTTCTTTGAAAAAAAAAGAAAAGAGTATCTTCTTAAAATTTCAACTTTTTTCTACAAGTAATATAATTAGTGTTGAAGCTGTCAAGGTACTGTATTTCTGACACAATACATTGGCAATTGTTGTTTAGGTTGTTTTTCTCACCAATGAAATTTTGGTCACCAATGTCTGTAATAATAATAATTATTGTTATTATTGCTATCCTTCATTGAAACCCTACTTTGCTCACTTGTTTTTGTATGGACTTCTGCACATTCATCCAATGATTCAAATGGTTTTTTTCCCCTTCCTCATCCCACTTTCTGTTGGCTTTCTGTTAAAACCTTGATTTTGGGTCTAGATGAAGAACATACTTTCAACAAGTCTGTTGAAAGGATGCTTTTCATAACCAGCTGACTTCGATTTTAATATTTCTAGGGTGTTTTTTCACTTTTGTGATATTGAAAACTTGGCCATTTCTTCCCCCCCAAAAAAAAAAAAAAAAGGGAAAAAATAGTCAATTTTTAACACTAGAAAAAACACTCTTCTCCAAACCTTTTTTCCCAATTACACTGGACTTACACTTCTACTTGATTAACCCCTAAAGGTTGCAGCAGTCAAATTTTGACCAGCAATTTTGGGCAGCTCCTCTAGGCATTCGGTCGTGGGGGAAAAAAAAAAGATGTGACTTTAGGGCTGGGCAAGCCTCTCCAATAGAGAGTCTCAAGACTTTGGTGCAAGTGCTTCTTGAGCTGTTAAAATGGATAGTAGATGTATGTGTTGAGACTTGGAGAGATTGAAACTCCAAAATTGATGAGTTTATTTTTTTGGTAGAAACAGGATTTAAAGAAGCATTTGTTGGGATTTAGGGTTTGGAGGAATCATGATAAAATTTGTTGTAGAATTTGATATACTTGGAATTATTTTATGGTACAAACAAAAGCAAAAGCTTGACAGAGAATTTGACACAAAAGGCCTGAATGGTGGCATAAAACCTAAGCTAATCTTGTGCGGTTGTGAACTGAGAAGTGAACATGCAAAACAACATTTCCAAATGGTGATTCCCTCTTCTTCTTATATTGCAATCAATTTGGTGTTTAAAATTGTCAAGCTCTAGATGAGGCAAAATACCCACCCTCATTGCACATAAATGATGCAATCAACATTGCATCATTCTTATGAAAGCTATTCACATTGTGTTGGAACAAAATGTTGGCCAGAGTGAACCAGCACCCCACCCACGAAGTCCCAAACATCCAAACAATGCAGGATGGACACACACAGTGTGCAGATAGGAAACACTTTTTCATGGTATTACCATCCATCCCATAGCTAACCATGGTGGTTAGCTATGTACAAACCATCCATGTGTATCTCTACCTACATAATAACTAATAACTACCAAATAACTTACCTACTTATCTACCTACATAGGAACCACTTGGATTCTCAACCTACTTACCTATGATACTTACATGCTTACATAGGTAGTAGTTGCCTAGGTAGTCAGTCTGAGGTGGAAGTAGTAAGAGGGTTTATAGGATAAGTTACCAAGGTGAAACCTTGGTAAACTCAGTTGCGGTTCATCGACAACCAAGTTATAATAGTAGTTTTCCAACCAATGGAAGGGGGAGTTGGGGAGGGGAGAGGAGGGTGTGAGGCTTTTAGTAAGTGAGCAAAGCAAAGCATCCCATTGATGATTGAACTCATGAGCTGATGAACAACAGCCCACCCCACTTGAGTCTTGATTGAAATATATAACATCTTAATGCAAGTGGGAGGGGGGGAGTTTTATAGCTCCTGACTATGCTCTCCAAAATCTGGTTCCAAGAAGTGGACCAAGTGGTGTGGAATCCCAACTGTACAGTTAACCATGGTAATCATGGGGCTGTCACATATTTGTGAGCCAAACATAAATTCTTTAGTTACAAATGGCTGGCAGGATTATTATCATCATATCATGACCTAATGGGCCTCTCTGGTTATATTGGAAAATAGTAGTAAACTGTAGTAGTCCTAAATGTAGTGACAGTCCTTGTCCCTTGTCAGGGAGGACCTCCCTCAGCTCAGCTCAGCTTAGCCTAGCCTTGCCTTCTGCCCAATGCTCTGAAGTTTTCACAAACTAAACTTATTACTGAAAGACACAATTTCTGCAATTTCAGTTAGAGTTCCTCCACACTTAGAAGATTTTGTAAGATCAATGAGCTTAAAAATAGTGGCTAATTAGGGTTGGAAATTAATCACACACAAATGAGTTTTTAAAACTTCCACCCACACTGTGTGCTCCTCCTCAAAGAATCCCCCTAAATAGAGGGAGGACACCAATTTGCTGCATAGAGTAAGTAAGTACACAAAGTTAATTAAGACAACCCAAGTCTTCATTTAACCAGTTCCGAACCCATTGGGGATGAAGCAAATGAAGAAGGTGCCAGTACCTCTAATTGCAATCATCAATTACAACAACAAAAGCTTCTTCATGAGCTCCGCCCTCTCCTTCCTAATAACTTAAAAACACTACTCCCATAAAGTCCACTTGTAGTTGGAATTGGGAATTGTCAGAAAACCAGTGCCATTGCAGCCAGCTTCCTTCAAAGCTCAGAGAGGGGGGGGGGGAGTTGAATTGTCAGCAGCTGTGAAGGGCTGTTAAAAGAAGGAGAAAGTACTTACTAGTGTACAGTAGGAGTTGGAGTCAGATGTAGAGATAGTGTTATTATGGCAAGTTCAAAGTTCAAACCAACAAAGGGGTACTTACTTATAATAAGAAATATTCCATAAAGTTCCAATATAATGAACTTAGAGATTCAGACTAGCACATTGTTAACAATGAGCATTCCTCAAAATGTGGGGAAATTAAATGTGAAAATTACATCTCAACCCAAGAACAGGTAAAATAAGAAATTCCATGGAGTTTCAAAAATGAACTCAGAGTTCAAAATAACACTTGCTTAGCATCCTCTAAGCAAGGGGGGGAGGGGGGGGAAGTCCTAGTGCTTTTCCATTAGCCAAATTTTGCCAAAAAGAGATATTAAAAAATGAAACATTTGTAAAAGAAGTAATTTTGGAGGTTTTCAGTAGCAAATTGTGAGGGGGAAAAAGAAAAGGTGGTTTTCATTGTGTTGTCAAAAAATACAGAAAGTTGATTAAAGATCTGTACTTTATTTTTGGTTTCAAATAGCCAGATTTGGCAAAATCTTGTTCCATGAAGTTCCCCACTTTGGCTACAAATAAAGATTCCTAAAAAAAACAAACCCACTGCTAGGAACCAAAATTAGCAACGGGTACAATAGGAAATTTTCCATGAAGTTCCCCCCCCCCCCCCCCAAAAAACAAAATCACAACAATGAAAAAAAAAATCCCCCAAAAATTAGAACAGAAAAAAATAAAAAAAAAAAAAAAATTTGTTCAAAAAATGGTTTTTTAAATGCTTTTCCACCAAACCCCAACCCCCAAAAAAGATAAAAAAAAAAAGACCCAT
>Ga0116229_10000606_pt1 | contig 49487 bp, 50 predicted proteins | sample S1TSphgellanicum_3_FD_87313 | JGI IMG/M metagenome (GOLD analysis project Ga0116229, IMG submission 87313) | Host-associated microbial communities from peat moss isolated from Minnesota, USA - S1T2_Fc - Sphagnum magellanicum MG | ecosystem: Host-associated > Plants > Peat moss > Unclassified... | reverse complement strand
TAATTATTATTAATATTTTGGCACAAGTAATAAAGAAAATTAAAAAATTAAAAAAAGAAATAATTTAATTTATGCTCAAACCATTCATGTACTATGGTAGTAGTTCTTTCACTCTGTAGTGCCGGGTTGGGGGAGATATGGAGCTTTTGCCCTTCTATCTCGAAATGGGTTGTTAGTGTTTGGCAAAATCTGGCATATGATTGCTTGGTATTTATCTAGAAAGGATATATTTTCTTTCCATAGATTGTAGTACATTGGCAGCTTCAACATTAATTGTATTCTTTGTAGAAATGTTGAAATTTTTAAAATAAAAATAAAAATAAAAATCAAAGAATGAAATCTTTTGGAAATTTCAAGGAAAAAATAATTCAAAGGACGATATCTTTTGGAATTTTCAATAATTATTTATTTTCAACATGGAATGTTTAAAATTAATTAATTATTGGATGGACATGTCTTTGAAGGTGCCCTAGTAGGTACTAGAGTAATGAAAACTATTTTTGACTTCTTTCTTTGGATTCTTTTTATTTTCCTGGGTTTGGATGGGGGTGAAGAGGGATGAACATCAGCTTCCAGGAACTTTTGATTAATTGAGGTGAAAATTCTGGATGTATTTAACAGGTGATGTAACAATATCCAAACCATTGCACATGGTAGAACTGATGTGGATATGCCTGCCACCTCACTAGACCCAAACTGAATTGGTTCCAAAAGACCTCTGTATAGCCTAGATGCAGTTCCTTCGTCAGATAATATATCAGAAGGTGACAAAGAAGAGTACCATGTAGCATGTGGTGGGTGGGAAATCCACATGCTTGAAACTTTGTCACGTATGCTCATGAGATTATGTTTTTTCCATTCCAAGAAGAACTCTCTAGGTACTTATTGTTGTGCACAATTCCTTGTTTCTTCCTCCCTCCAAGGCCCTTGCCATATTGCCCATAGAGCGGTGACTGTCATTATTGGCATGTGCATGAAGGATTGCAGAAGATCCAACACAAGGAACTTAGTGCAAAGGAACTTAGCTCACATGACTCAATGTCTTGCATTTCTTGGGAGTTCTGTCTTTTTGTGAATATTGGACACCCGTTGTTCCATGTTGAAGAAGGATTCTTAAAGGATTTGAGGAGTTTGCGATTTTGATGTAAAATGCATGAAGATACAACTTATTATTAGGAGAGTAAGACCTCCTACTAAGTTCCAAATTGTGTTGGAACCATGATAATTTGAAGATGAATCTCTATCATTGAGATAAATTCAAATTGCACCAAATCCTTTTCTCATTCTCATGTGAGTGGAGGGCTTGAAGGTCTAACATTGTATTATGATTCCCAAAGTTTGAATTGCTTGAACTTAGTTGCAAAGTATTAGAGAACACACCAAAGTTCATTTTGTTCATATCAAGGAAATTGCCCCAATATCATTTGGTGATGACAACATATCATTCAATTTGATTGGCCAACATCAACCACAAAATATTATAAGTTAATCCTACCATCTCATGGTTGGCTTGTAAGGATCTTAACAAGATTTAATCGTGGTGATGTAATCACTCCAATTGAACATTAATAAACAACATCAATGGGAGTCAATAACTTTGGCTTTAGCATGGGTGGGGGGTGGGGGGAAGATTAGGAACACAACAAAGGAGAGTATTGGAATTAAGCCATGGATGTTTTAATAATAAGATGTAAACAAATCAAAATCAACATTGAAATAATATATTGAATTTCACATGTATGATTATAATTTCCATAGATCAATGTTTATATATGGAGAAGAGAGTATTGTTGATAGATGGAATATTGTTGTTTGAACTATGGTGTTTAAGTAAATTGTGAATGAAAACTAATGAGATAAGATAGAAATTATTAAGAATATGCAAGATAGTCAATTCCAAATACATTATGGAGCCATGAAAGTGAATGACTATCAACATACTAAGTATTGACAAAATTTAAAAGCAAGAAAAATAATCTACAATAAGAGAATATGCAACAAATGGGTTGGATCACACAATATATCAAAATTAGGGCTCACTTCTATATGTTAAATTATTAACATGAATATATCCTTGTTTCTAGTATTTTCAAAAAACTTGATTTAAGTATTGCATAAAATTGTTTGCTATAAATATGAATTACATCAAAAGACTAATCTTCTATTTGGAGGAGAAGTTATATAATCCCCCAAGTTGGCTAATTCTAATTACAAGTTTTTAAAAAGTTATTATAGAAAGGATTTTACATGATTATTTGTGTGGTTGTTCATTAACAATTCAAGTTAACTAGAATGTGAAGGATCATTTGAAAACCTAATTAACTCACACCTTTTCCAATAACTACCTCCCTCCTTTCCTAATAACTATGTTATTCCTTTACCACCAACATGGATATAAAACATATGCCTCACAAAATATCCAAATGTATATTATTTATTAATAACTTTTTTTGTCTAACGATAGTGATGATGATGATGAATGATTGAAAATTGTATGGGAACATAAGAAAAAGAAAAAATAGTTAATCTTCACTAGTAATGCAAAGCAACATGAAGTGAATGAATAGTTTGGTTAATTAAGGTGTGAAATTCATTTTTCACAAATGCAGTGATTACTAGGCAACAATACTTGCACCCATTTCTCATTATAAATTTTGGAATTGATGTCCACAAGAAGATTTATGAATTATTTTTTCACATGTTTTAAATAACAATGCCACATCAATTATAAGTTGTGCATGGGATTGATGATAGAAAAGGGACACACTAGATAGCAATGGATGAAATACATTTAATTACTAAGTACTTATCTATTAGTTATTAGATAATTATAAAAGTATCTAGCTAGGTAGCTAGTACCTACCTCTAAATACCTACTAGTTATTACCAAATAGATACCTACTTAATAGGTATTCTTTAACAACTACTACTATTAAGTCTCTAGGTTATCTATGTTAGGTATTAGATAAGTATTAGGTGGTGTAGACCTAAATGCCACCTTAACTAGTTTTAAACACAACCTAGGTGACACATATGTTTAGTTAGTTAATAAGCTAAAAGGTATTAAGCCTTTAGGCTACCTACATTACAATTTAGCTAGGTACTAGGTGGTTTAGGCCTAAGTGCCACCTTAACTAACTTTAGCCCAACCTAGGTGCCACATATACATGTTACATTAGTTAGTATGTTAGGTTAATTAATAAGGAGTAAGTTAGGTTAATTTGTAGTAGGCTAGGCTACATAGGTAGTCAAGTACTGATTATGTAAATAAGTAGCTAGGTAGTTGTTAATAAGTAGTTGTGATTAAATTGCAACTAGGTTATAACAAAAAAATTTATTCCATATTGTTTGTTTTCCATGACAAGTTTCTAAATTATATAAAAAGGTTGAAATTTTAAAATGTTGGAGAAAGAATAAATAAATAAATAAATTGGAATAACCATTTGGGATGAGCTAATAATAAAAGCTTGACTTGAAAGGCTAAACTTAAAATGAAATAAGATTTTACTAATTAGGTGGCACTTTGCCTAAATCTAGGCCTAGCCTAATTCTAAACCTAGCTTAGGTTTGGGCATAAATAAATCCAAGCTCAACCTAAGTTTGGGTTTAGCCTAGTTATAAGCCTAGCCTAGGTGATATGTAACCTTTCATGGGCCATTTGTCAACAAACTACTAGTTAACTTCTTTTCCTAGCCTAGTTGTAATATAGTTGAAATTACAACTAACATAGTCAAAATTACAACTCAATGGCCTAATTAGAATATAGTTGAAATTTCAATTCAAATTTTGATGATTTCATGATTTGTTGATAAATGAAATTCATCCAATGGGAGGTTATATTTGAAAATAACTCTTGACTATAATGGTCAATGTTATTTTCAACTAAAATGGTCAAATGCTAACTTCCAACACAAATATAGGAAACATTTAATTTAAATCTTCTTATTATCATTCAATGTTTATGGTCTTCAAACCATCTCCACAAGTTGGTAAACATTTTTAATATTGTAACATTAAACAAATGGCTTTAAAGCCACATTTCAAGTTTTGAAAATTGATTTTGGTTTAATAATGTAATTACATTTGATGGAAATTATGCCTCATTTGTTCTTTTTGGTGCATTCACAATCTTAGGAATTAGGGGTGCCAAAATAAAAATCCTATTCCAAGGACTATATATGACATGTGCCATACATGTGCTAATCAATTAACCCAAATTTTGCATTTTTCACACCAAGTTTAGAATTGTGTTCTAAATTTAAATATCTTTTGACTATGCATTGATCATACATCATGTATATTATACATTCATGTTTTCTATCATATAGATGAATAACTTTTGTTGAAGATATATTTTCAAATTTTGTGATTTTTAGAATCAAATGCAAGTTTGAACCAAAGGTGTTCAATATATGTTGTAAAATTGAATTTCGCCAATTTCAATTCCTTTTTTCTCTTTTAATCATCAAATTAATATTCTTTTCAAATTTGAAAAAAAAATGGTGCATATTTGGGAAAAAAAATCCATTTCAAATTTTTGAATGTTTTATGACTTTTGAAACATCATCAATTTGCATCAAAATTTGAGCATTGAAACTAAGCAAGTAATGTAACCTATTTCAAAATTCAATCAATAATCCAAATTATTGTGCTCCCCTTGTGATTTCTCAAAATTACAAAATTACAATTTAAAATAGTCTCCACCCCCTTAGGTGGTTCCTAATACTATAAATGTTTCCTTTTGTGTGATTAAATAGTTTTGGAATATCTTTGTGATTATGAAAACATTTAAATGATTCAATGTAAGTGTATGTGTATTGACTATGAATCACTAATGGGTGAGTACTAGGTTTGCTACATAATCCATGGTTTCAAATATGTGAGTTTTACTACTTTTATGATACCCAATGTTTTCAAGACCTTAATCCTTGTTAGCTTGTAAATAATTAATGGTCATTTTTAAAGGTATAAACTTGGATACCTCTTAAACATGTTTCTATTGATTTTTGTTGTGGTGAATTTTCACACCATGTTAACAAAAATCAAAAACCAAGGAAGCATAGTACAAAGGATTATTTTTTTTGGGAAAAAAATTACATCAATGTCACTATATTTTGATGAAAAAAATATGAATGGTCCATATTTAGTTGTGTTTTAGAAGTTGCCAAATTATAATATAATTTATAATTTTTTTACTTTTATCCTTGGATTGTAGCCAAACTTGACTATTTCCTCTTGGGGATGATTATGGCCTTTATGGCTATATCACAAAATAGAAAGAAAAAAAACCAAGATTTTTACTTGTTAAATTCTCAAGAAAACAATGATAGCCATTGGAACAATTATTGATATAGGGTTACATAATCTTTGTTTATATGGTGGTATTAGATACTTGTTCAACATTGCCATGAACCCATTTGATTATAGCCTATTTACACCATTAGTTGGATGTGAGTGTATATTAATTCCCAAGCCTCACCATTCCAAGTACCCAAAAAAAAAAATTCATTGCCATGGATGATCCTTAATATGGTGAAACCCCAAGTTGTAACTACATTTTTTACTACATTTGGGATAGTCACATACTACTAAATGCCCCATTGATGGGAGGTTTGGATTTAACCACATGGTAATTTAAAAACCCAACGGTCATAAAACACATGACCTAGTTTCCATTTGTTTAAGAAAGATATATTATAATTACAATAATTAAATGTTATACTTAATTAATTAACTATTATAATTCAATAACTAAATATAATATTACAGTAATTATATATTATTATATTAATTATAATTATAATTAATTCATTATAACCTATTTTAGGCTAGGCTAAAATAAGCTATCTAGCATAAGCTAAGTAGATAGGTAGTATTTTATTTAATTTGTTAAGGACAAAAAATTTTAATTGATTAATCCCAAATGGCATATGACTATGTTTATAGTGCATACCATGAATCTAATCCATTCTTTCACATAGTTATATACTTTATGTTTTAAATAAATTTAAATTAATTAATTAAAAATATCCTAAATTTTGTGACTAAAATAATGATTTCTAGTCTCACAACATGATGATGTTGCATTCCACGTGCAATTAAACAACGCCAAAACATGTATTTTACGACTTGTCCTATTCAATTAAAATGGGAGAAATGATTTAAAAATGACATAAATGACTTTAAAAACAACTAAAAAAATGACTACAATCGAATAAGACTAATCATGAAAAACATGTTTTGGCATTATATATGTGGTAATAAAATACTTGACTATTAGTCAAGGGTGAAAACACGTGTTGGGGTGGAATACATAATCTAGTCACAACTTGTTGGATTATCATTCATGGCCCATGGAAAAAATATAAATGAATAATATGTTTTAAAAAATCAAAAAATAATATTACATGTGATATGATCACATTGTATGAATTTCATGAATGGATTTTGAATTATTATAACATATTGAACTTTTGAAATGTTAAAAACCTTACATCATAGTCCATATCATATGATTACGGACTCATTATATTTATTAAAATGCTTAGTTGAGTGATTTTTTTTTATATAGAAAGTAGCGTGATGCCGTTGATACAAAGGAAGACAATTTTGAAAGATTTTGAAAATTATAAATTAAGGTATACAATGAAATATGGATTTAAATTTTTTTTTTATTAATTTGAATTAATAATTTAACTTCCCCTTTTTAAATGAAATTGTTTTATAATTTTTTTTATAATTGATAAATTTTAAATTAAAAAAAATAGCCTTGCCATATGACTTGTGCAGTATAATATATTCCACTATAGTATAAAATGGACTTGTATTTTAACATTAGTATGGTCTCCACATATGCTGAAAGGTATTCCACTTTAGTGTGTTTTCACCTTCAACATGATGAGTCATACATTATTTTGAATAAAATAAGGCATTTATTTGTTGGTCAATATGTTAAAAATGATGTCCAATCCCTCAATGTAGTTTTTTACATCGAGATGCAATTCAAAAAACTTTACTTTCACTATAACAATTTTTTTCCTTTGAACTAGACATAAAATTGACCATTGTTTTTTCAATTACATTTATAAGTACTTAGTCATAACAATCACTAAATAATGGCAAAAGGCATCAACATGCCACATGGCATCATGGTTTTGTAACTATAATCAATATGACAACTTGTTGGCTTTTTTGGTAAATTATCATATTATTTTTCAATTTTTATTCATTAATTAATTAGTTAGTTGCAAGAACCATTCACTTTTGCGACTAATAATGACCCAATTTCCCATGATGATGACATGGCGTGCAATATGCCAACAAGACAGTGTGGTCTTATTTGTCAACATCATGATTCAAGTCATTGATTTTATGAATTAATCTCATTTATTACATGTTGAAAATATTGTTGTACTTTGCGATTAATAATGATTTAGTCTTCCATATGATGATATGACATGCCATTTGGCTACAAGATGTCATAAATTTTCATGGCAATCCATGATTTTTTGTGACACCATAAATTTTTGTGTGTCTTAAATTTATGGCACCAATATTTGTTATGGCATGCCATATTTTTTGTGTGAGGTTTCTAAAGTCTTGAATTCACATGCATGTGTATGTGTACTAAACAATTTATTGTTAACTTGTAATTGTGGCTACAATATTAATAATCATTTTGAATAAGGTGACACATAATTCTTTAATTTTTTAACTACTTAACACACTATCTTAGGTGAACATACCTATTAAGTTAACCTATGTATGTAGGCTATTTAATAAAAACCTACTTCATAATATAAGCTACCTTGTAAGTTATTTAATTAGACACAAGAAATTTGTTACATCTAGTATGTTTAAATATACCTAGAATAGGTTACCCTACTAATAGGTTAACCTAGGTAGGCATGCCTAAGTTCCTAGCTTTAGGTTCTTTGCCAAGTCAACCTAGGTAGGCATGCCTAAGTTCCTAGCTTTAGGTTCTTTGCCAAGTCAACCTAGGTAGCCTCATTACAAAATATTTTATCAAGTTTGTAACTACTTCAAGTTTGTGTGACTACATGCAATTATGATGCGACTAAATGTGACTAGATGTGACATAATTATCCTAGGTTAATTGATTTTTTAGCCTGAGAATGCTTAGGTTAACCTAAGCTAGGTTAATAAATAATATAGGTTGACAAATTAGTTCATTTTAAGTCAATTTAAGGAGGTCTAGGTCTAGGCTAAGTTGGTAGGTACATTAGAAGAAATTTGAAAATTAACGACTATATTTGCAATTAAATTTTAATCACATTGGACACCTACGACTACAAATCACCCAGTTGCTAAAGACAAGTGGCATCAGACATGAAGTTGCAAATGACACAATGTGGACATGCAGCCGCATTAGCAGTCACAAATGCTTATGACTACAACATCTTTATCATCCATTACATTGGATGGCCATCCGAATGATGTGGACCTATATGGAATCTACATGGCACCATTGTTTGCGATTACATTTACGACTACCCTTTCAAGAGTTGCATAGTGCCAAATGTCTAGTATTGGGCATACTCGATTCAACCATGTGGTGATCATGGGAACATTTGCGATTGTTGGATGGAAATTATTGAATAGCTGATGTGCATGTATTATTATACACGTGGTAATTTCCCATACGTTTTGTGGATTAATGTAATTTTAATAATATTTAAACATGAATACCATGTGGTAGCATGTGATTTGTTGGAATCACATTATCAATATATCTAATAATTGCCATGTGGCATCTAATGGGGACACCTAGTAGAATACCATTTCATAGAACATCATAAATTGTCATAGATATATTCCAAATGGCCAAAAAGGTATTTCCATGTGGCAATTTACCATTAGCTCTCAGAAAATTATATTGGTAATTAAAATAATGCCACTTGGCATGCTTGAAATGCATCTTATGATTTTTGATGTAGTCACATGTGTGACTATTGTAGTTGCATATGCAGTTGTAGGTGTTATTAAAGTTTTGACTACATTAGTTATAGGGTAGTCGCATGTGAAGTTGCTAGTGAGACTATAATGGTTGCAAGATAGTTGTTAGGGCCACTACATATTTAACTCCATTTGTTGCAAATGTTACTTGTAGAGTGAAAATGTGTATCCATAGCACTAACACATTTTAAAAGAAGATCTAGAATGCTAATTATTAAAACAAAGCAAACATTTGCACATAACTCAAGCATTATAAAATAACCAAAACCCAAAAAAATATATACACAAAATTGAAAGCTTAGCTATAGCAAAATGAGCGTCTCCATAAATCTAAAAATGAACTAGCAAGGAAGAATTGTGAACACAATTCAATATTTCTCTTTACAAGCATTGTACACTTGATAAACCCCAACATGTTCATGGATACTCTGAGCAACCATTGCAGCTATAAAAGGACAAGTACCTAATTAGTTTTCTGCATCAATGCACTTTCCCATATTGTGAATTGACCTTGTGCTTGCTTTAAACATAATTGTGCATGTTCATCCTTGTAATTTGGGAATGGCAAGGGTGCATCTGGAAGCATCACTGCATGCACTTCAACCTTGTATACATCATCTGTAAGATATGCCCCATGAAACAAATCTTTCCCTGGAAGTCCACAAACTACTGCTCTTGCTGCACAAAAGTGTTTATGCATCAAGAACACCTCGTCACCTATGGCAAACTGCACAACAAGTTGCACCTATGTGAATAACAATACTATATGAGGTAGGTTTTTTTATACATATTGACTACAAATATACTTAATCAAATACCATAACTTTATTCAAGTTGGACTCACCTGGCGCATGGTTGAATCTTCCCTACTTATTTCCTGTGGTCCAATTACACCTCCTTGAGACCTTAGCATGGGGGGTGCTTGTCTAACTGGATTTTTCAACTTTTTGCTCTACCACCCGCACAGAAAAAAAAACAAATGTACATTATTTCCCATTGACAATGTTTTGAAGAATGGTTTTTTTAAGACGACCCCGCCACTAGGTATAGTAAAAACATGAACAAATTTTGTTTCTGACTACCTTATGAACAAGTCAGATTTGATAATTAGTCTAAGTTGAAGCAAAGCATGTAGGTTCAATTCATGAACATTTTAAGTTTCAAGTTTTCCATAAAAACCTGATTCAAGGCATTTGAAATTGATTATCGTTTAGGGGTCCCTTATGTGTCAACGTTTACGACAATTCCCCCTTCATTCACCTGAGTGAATCAACATGACAACAACTTCCATTACAACATTATGAAACCAAAATATTTACACATTACCAGTCTTCAATCATCCATTCAGCAAACATGATTCCAATTGTATGTGACATGAATGGACCATCAAAATGGCAATACATAGTGTTTAGTGTTAAGCTACTTTAACCTACACATTAGTGTTAGTTGTTTGTCAAGTTGGGCTCTGAGTGGCCCAAGTGGTTACTCTGACTAGGCTTGGTTGGTCATTCACCGTTTGAATCCCCTAAGGTACATTATAACTAAATTTTATCTAAATGCCTCATGTAGACAACATTATGATGTTATGTTACAGTTTAAGTAATTATACAATGTTCAACATGCAAAAGTCTTAAAGCTAATGTAATGGAATCAACACATAGAACTGAACATGTCAAACAAAATACCAAATTACACATGCATGCATCATAGTAACCTAGATACCTGACTTAGTAATGCTTCAGCCACATCAATCACCTACATAGATGAATAAGGAAAAAAGTCATATCACCAATTGAAACAACTAGAAAAATTGTGATATATTACACTTAATATAATACCTATCACATCTAGCCACAATTAGGTTTTGGCATTCACATGTTTGATTATTTATCCCATGGATTGTGCATCACCTATATTATTCAGCCAATCTAGCATTCAATGCAACATTATTGGGTTCATGTTCATATTAACAAACAAAATTTGCTCCCACTTCCAAACTCTAACATGGGAGATGAACAATTAGCCAATGCAAGGCAACCATTAATCATGATTACATCATGAACAATTGCTAGCAATTGGGCTAACAAACATATATTATCTAACCTCAAATATATTGCTACAGATAAGATGAATCCAAGGAACTTGCAAGTTACAAAATGCCTATTTTGTTTAAGAACTTCATAAGTACATACATACCTGACTACCCAGCAATGTATACATTACCATATCTTGTACCTACACATGCCAATAGTTTATACAATCCAAGATATATACTAAATAAACTAATTGGTTGATGAGCTATGAGTAAATGGCATTAAAAAAAACCATACAAATTAATGCACATTCTACCATTCAAGTTTGTTAGGGTTACAAAGGCTAGACATCTATGGAATTGAATAGAAAATGGTATGCATGGGATGATTTTTTTTTGGCCCTAATGCTTACTTGGGTTGATTTTGTCTCTTTCAACTCCATCACCTACATTGCAAAAATACCAAAAACATCCATATCAGTGCCCAACAAAAATGGAGACATACATATAAGTAGACTAAATCATTTAAGTCAAAGATTGTCTAGGCTAGAAATTTAGCACCAAGAAAGAGTTGTTACTCACTTTATCAGGCTTGCTTTTATAATCAGTTGCTTGAAGGAGGTTGGGCGGTTGATCGCCATTACCCAACTTCTTGCCATCAAGTGTCTCATCATTACTGTGCCTTCCTGAACTAGCTCTTGGTGTAGCATTAGCATCAAAATCCATCAAAATCCAAGGCCAAGATTTTACCTTTCCGAAATTGTAATTTTGAGGTCCCCACCATATGGGGGGGATTTGTCCCACCTGTTAAAGGTTGTCGTCTGACCTGTGGACTTCCCACATTCTTTCCAATCTGCGACATTTGCCGCATAAACTCAAGTATTATGGAATTGAGGGACTGGATTGACCTAGCATTTTCATTACATGTCTCTAGCACTTGTGCAACAGTTCCAGTAATTTCTAGAAGCTTGGATTCAATACTTGTGATTCGTGAAGACAATATTGTTGTGTTGCCACCTTGCAATAAATGGAACAAATATGCAAAACCCACAAATCCATTAACTCCAAAATGTATTCACACATTTAGCAAATTAATAAAAATCCATCGCAGGCACCCAAATAGTTGTTCCAACACCCATCTATGTACCTGAATCAAAGTTTCTTCCAAAATCCTATAACATAGGGTAGTAAATGCATCTTCACATGAAAAAAAAAATCTTCATTTAGCAAGTTTGCATGAACCTTAAAATACAAGGGGCAAAAAAAAAGCAAACCCAACTACATCCCAATGTAGATAAATCATGTTAAAAGATTAAGTCAAGAGTATAAGTAGAAATTAATTATTTTTGCCAATGTTTGTTCAGATTCCAGCCCTGCTGCTACAATTTCAGTAAGTAAAGGACTCCTAGCCTTTTTTTTTTCTACATGCCATAACCGACATCAACCATTTTTAAAAATCTTCATGGAAACCATAATTGTAAGCACACAAAATTAAAGTCTTACAAATGTAGCCTTCGCAACAACTTTGCCACCTCATCCATACTTGTTTTTTTTTGGTTACCTTGAGCATTGGACATGTGAGAGGCCTTGATGATTATCTTTTCATCTGTCCAATATCTTATAAGCCGCTCCCATTGAATTGACTCTATACCTATTGGGCAAGTCTGTTGGGCTTTATGGGTGAATAAATGTTTGAGGCGATGCTTCTTTCCCTTCAAAAATCAACGGACAAAATCTTCAAACCCCTTTTGACATAAGGGATTGTTAAGATATTCAAAGAGTTCATTCATTCAGACTTGAAGTGCTGCCATGTATTGCAGAGTCTTGGTCCTTGACGTGTACAATAAAAACATCAAGGGTATGGGGTGCCACGGACCTCATGAGGTCATCCCATGCATTTTTCCCTTCACATGCCCCATCATCAATTTTACCCCTAGGGGTCACTTCTACCACATGGGGTTTCAAACCTTTGAGCAATCGATCTTCCACCTTGGCTTCATACTGTTTATTTTTAGCTCGTTTCACAGCCCTAGCTTCTGATTTTGGAAGTTGCTTGGAGGGTTCAAGTTCCACATTTGTTGCTACTGGAATTGTCTTGTTTATTGGTAAACAAGGCTCAGAACTAGATGGAGGTGGCATTAATGGCAAGTGTGCCCCTTTAAATCGTACAAAGGGAGGTGGTGGTTGTACACTTTGAAATTGCCCTGTTGAATTGGGACCACAATTTGATTGTGACATTAGAAATGTCATGCCTTGTGGTCTTGCATTATTCCATCGATATGACCTTGCCCCCCAATTTCGTTACAGAGGCATATTGCAACCTCCAAATGGTCCACTCCATTGGCTATAACCAAAGTTTGCAGCCCAACTTTGCCATGGAAGGATGTTATATCCCCAGATGGTCCACCCCATTGTTTGCACTAGGAATCTTGTGGTTCACTTGGTCCCCATGCCTGTGAACCACCTTGGAGCCTAGGTTGTCCTCCACCTTGGGGCCATTGAGGCCCATTGGGTGGGGAACATTGGGAATCAATCACCACCCTTGGAGCGGGAACTTTATCTCCATGTGGTATGGTGACATTAAACTATTTTGCAACTTTATAACAAGCAAAAGTAAGTACAAAAACACAAAGATGCATTTAGGTTTAAGGGCTTGTAGACCATTGAGCCACAACATAACTGAAAACAATAGGCTACCAAGCAAGAAAAAGTTTGTTATTACCTTTGATTTAGGCTTGGCTCCTATGTTGGGCATGGTTTTTTCAGAATTTTATTTGCTGAACTTCCTAAAAAAATTTCAACATCATCTTGGAGCCTCTTAGTGTTTTCATCACCATCTAAGGATGGCTGGTAGCTTGAGCCTTGTGTATCTCCTTGTGCTTTTGAAGTGCTACTTGTGTCTTTAAAACATTTTGATCCAAGCTCATCTTGTGCTTCAACATTCTTGGTTGGTTTGTTGGCTATATAAACATTACACTGACATAGGCCTTCTTGGCTATATTTGTCGACTCTACACCTCTTCTTCACAATAGTTGTGTTCTTCCGAAAAACAAACAAAAAAAGGAAGTTTGTGAGAGCTATATGTTATGAACAAACCACATGGCAAAAAATACATTAAAAATAATTTTGTTTTATATGGTAAACATGGATTCTTTAATGTTGCAGCATTAATTCATTTACAGAGACATTGGTAGTGATAGTAATAATAGGAAAATGATCGGATTTGGTAGGCCAAGACAATGCAAAAGAGAAGAGGGGGTTGGCTTACAACACTAGAAGAAAATTTCAAATATATGACTAAGTTTAAGACTAATATTCTAGTCATAAAGGACAAAAATGACTAATAACCCTAAAGACATAACGAATAAATCGCTGAAAACAATAGTCATTTAAAACATGATGTGGCATAATGTCCCATTTGTTGTGTGAACAACCTAATGTTTATTTTATTTAAACCATACTTTATTTAAACATTACACAAAACCTCAAATTTGATGATACATATTTTATTGATAAATTGTCCAAATGAAAGAAGAAAAAAATTATTCATAAATTTCTTTCAATAATGTAGAAAAAAATTATATATATGTAAAAATGTGAATTCATCTCAAAAGAAAAATATTTCAATGACCATTCTTTGGGGAAAAAAAATTTAAACACGTCATTTGTAAATGGAAAAACTTTTGTGAGTAGTATAAAAATATATCTTTCATATCCTAAACCTTCATTTAATTTATGAATTTATATTATAAATTTTTTTTTCCAATATATCATAATTTTATTAATAATTTTAAGTTTAGACATATGAATCCATAAAATTTATCCACATAAAATATTTATAAATGGATCACAAATCAATTGTAAAATCTAAATTTATATATATAATACATGTTTTTATATTAGTCATATTAATTTATTTATATTTTAATTATAAATTAAATTAATATTGAATAATTTTGTGAAATTATACATTTTATTTAATTTTACACATATAATTTAATAATATTTATTTATATACTTATAGTAAATAAAGTTTTACTTAAATCGATGATAAATATTTAATGTAAAAATAAATCATATATTTACCACATCTTACATTTATATTTGATTTTAAAATTATAATCTATAATTTTTTATTTAGTATATAATTTTTTATCAGTAAAATTTATTTCAATGTGTAATAATTAATTTACTCATATAAAATATTTTTAAATGCATCATATATCAAGTATATTCAAGAAAAATATAATCAAAGTTTTTATATTACTAGTATAAGTTAAATTTAAATTCTTGTAAAATATTTCACATTATTGTAACAATGGATTTGCATTTCACATGCATATGTTTGTTATTCCTATTTTAAGTTTCAACAAACTTAACATTACCATTCATTAACACATCAAATTCATGGTTATTACATATAGCCAGAATCTACATTTCATAATACATTGTAAAAAACTCTAGAAACGATATTACAATTCATTTCATCATAATCTAATATTACAAAAAAATTCACATAAAAGATGAACATAAAATTCATTGTAAAAGTCTATTCTTCTCTATACTACTAAAAACATGAATCCAAATTACAACATTATCCCATGTTTTGTTGAAAAAAATCCAAAAAAACACTTAAAATTTGTGTTATATCAAAACAAAATTTGTGGTTTTCTACTACAAGTACCTACAGTTCTTCCTACTCTTTTGTAAATTATGTGTCTCTTCTTCTCTCTTTCATGTTCACCAGAACTCTAACCTTTTGAACTATCCCAAGTCACATCATCATGATCAAAACAGTAATAATTCGAAATTCAAATTAACAAAGTTCTTAAAAAGTCCCTATCCTAATTGCCTTGTTCATCCAAAATCACATACTCATCCTACCCCTTTAACATTATCCCCTCTTCTAAGGTCATGTGGTATTTCTGGTTATATCTCCTCCTTTTGAACTGCTCCACTTTTAAGGTCTTATGATTCTTTAGTCTATATTTCTTCCTCTTGAGCTGTCCCACTTAGCCTTGCTTCTATCTTTTTATCCTAGCTGATGCCTCTATACTTGTTGGATTGCATAGATGAAATTTGGAAAATTCTTTTGATAAGCTTCCAACTTGTACTGCATAATTCTTTCATTAATTCTATGTTGAGCCAAATTCTCCTCCAACTCCTTTGTAAAATATTCCTTTGCAACTTCGCACCATTCCTCAAATTCTGCCTCAGAATCCATCATCTTGTTCTTTGTCTTCATCAAGGTATAGTACTACAACATTTGTTCATAATCCTCTAGTCTTTTTTTGATACTAGTTGGATTTGAACTCTTCCTTTGTTCCTGTGCCTTCTCTAATTATGCTTGCAGGTGCTACAAAGTTCTTTGATACTCCTTGTCCTCCATTAACTACTCTTTTTTTGCCTTTGTTGTTTTCTTCTAAGCTCTTGAGATTGCAACAAATAAACATTCTTCAAATTTATCAATTCTAAATCAATCATAACATTCTCCTTCTCCTTTTTTTTAGTCAATTTTTTCACCTGACTATCCAAAGCTTTTTGTTGTTTCTTATGAAGAAGCAATGTTTCTGTCCACTTCTTTGTGGTTTCCTAGATTTCAACCTTTTGCTTCAAATTCTACACTTATTCATCCTACAACTTCAGCCGTGTTGTGCTACCCTTGACCTCTTCATTCTCATCCTATAATTTCTTAATGAACACTTTATTTTTCTGCTCAACCTCTACCTTGTTCTTCTTCTAGATTTCCACATTATGCTTATACCCTTTTAGAAATCTCTCTTCTTATCCAATTTCTCCAATAACATTGCCTTCTCCTTCTTCCCCATAGCCAATTTTTTTTTTTAAGCGTTCACCTCTGTAGTCAAATTCCCCATATTTAGACTCACAATTATCATGGTCTAAAATAATTTAACTGCATTATTTGCTTTCATTACTTCTACAGCTACCTCCTCCACAAACTTTGGTGTACTTGTTTTTGTTGTAGGATTTTTAGATCCTTCTATAGATGGTCCCAACTCCTATACCGTTCTTTTCCCCAATTCAAATTCAAATGGGAATCCCTTTGCAGATTTTGGCCTACTAGGTGGTACTTCAGTTCTGCTAGTTTAAATTCTTTAAAAACAAGTTTTGTTGCCACTCTCTTTGTTTGTAGTCCAGTAGCCTGTAAACCTTCCTGTGTCTGTTGTTGTTGTTGTTGTTGCAAATGCTATTGTAAAGGTTGAAAATGTTTTGGACTTGTAGTGGTCTCCATCTAATCTTCACATACATCCTCTTCAAAGTGTAAATGCTCCTCACCCTTTAGAAACCTTATGTCATGTTCCTTTTTAACTCCATGGCTTCGGTCGTTCAACTGTTTCTCTTGCAATGATGTCATATGTGGTATCTCTTACCTCTACAACCTGGTTGTCTTTCTTGTGGAAATGTCATATGTGGTATTGCTATAGTCTGTCTAATTGCATGTACCATTATTGGCACTGCCTTTACCACTGTTGGCACTATAGATGGTTCCACTCTACCCTTCATCATTTTTTGTGCCCTCAAATTTATGCTCTCTGGTTCCTTTTTATTCCTAAACTTGAAACTTCTTTAACTCTATTTTTCCTTTTGAGAGAGCCTACTGTAATTTTCTTTCTATTCTCCAATGTTATCTACACCTCCTCCCTAGTTCTTTTAACCTTGGCCAGTGGTTTCTATGGATTGTCCTTTTGATGCACAAACAAATTCTAAAAGATTTTTGTTAATACCAAGGTAGATTGACAAATATCTTTCTTATCCCCCTTATTATCCTTAACATATTTATACCACCTATCCAATTCACTACACAAACTATTGAACATAATTTGTGCCCAATCCACTTGTTGCCCTTTCTTTGCTTTCACCAATGTAATAACATTTTGTTGTAAAAATATTATACCTTTTCCTTATAATAAATGACAAATATAATGGCAAGATATTTGACAAAGTATGGCAAACCCACACTCTTTGCATTCCATTGATATGCAAAAGAATTTGCAGGTGTAAGTCTACAACTTTGTAATGCCTAAATTGTTAATGACTTACTAACATGTCATTTCGGTTCTTTTACATACCCTTCTGCACACATTCCAAAAACATATATAATCAGTTGTTCATTGATTACATACACCTTATCCTTATGCCTAAAATATATATTTGCACCCTTGATCAAGAATGTGTTAAGAAATTCCAACATTACATCGGGCATTGGCGCTTCTCACCCCATTAAAAACAAAGGAACAAGCCTTATTTTAGAAGCCCAAATTTCTTCCTCAACAATATCCTTCCAATTCTCCATCTGCTCTACATGTTCTCATAGTTTTGTTTCGTTTGTGTCCACATGAATCACTCAAGGTCTAGAATTCTAATACCTTTCTCCAGAAGTGTAGTTCTATCCAAGATTGTGCGTTTTCTTTTCGCTATCACTTCCGCTTCACATTGCTCCATCTCCATCACTCTTCATTGTGCTTCTGCCATTCTTTGCACCTTTGTGGCTTGTTGTACTTTCAACTACACTTTTGTGGATAGTTGTTCTTCCTTTACAACAACGTTCTCCTCCCTTGTGTCCTTCTGCATTATTTGTGCTTCCACAAAATGTTGTTCCTTAGCTTCATCTTCCTCTGATTCTTCAATGCACACTAATGTAGCTCTTGGTCCTATCTACTTCCTTGCATGCCAACGTTGTCTACTTTTGTGCAAAAATTCAACTATAGATGTTCTAATTATATCTGTCTTAAATTATTGTTTGCACAAACTGTATATTCTCATTATACACCTTCCCTTCTGCACATTCCGAAGATGATGAACGCGGCGGCAACTTTACAACCAACAATTGAATATTCAACACTCCTTTTTTTGTTTTTTTCAACTCCTTTTTAACTTCTGTTCTTCTCAACAATTTCGTTTCCTCTTCATGCCTTCATCTTTGTTCATTCCTTTGTGCTTCCTTTTTCCCTTGCTATTCGCTATAGTTTTTCAACTGCAATATTTGCACTCATATTGTTGTGAACTCTAAAACTTCAAAAATGTGCACAACTTCCAGTAACAAATGCAAATTGCTTTCGATAGTTACCCTTTTTTTCGTCGTTGAACATCCTACCTACCATATTCATTTTTTCATTTATCTACCATGTTTTAATTAATGCATGATCCTCAAAATTAATATGACCCATCACTACAAGTTTATGTGTTCCTTGTATAGCCATGTGGAAGCACTTAGCATCATCACTATGAATGAACGTTGCAGATTCCATCTTCTGATTACTCCACATCCATAGTTTCCCTACATTATATGTATTGACTCCACTTTGTTTGCCTTGTACACCTTTTGCTAACTATGCCCATTTATTTGTTGACTATGAGAACACATCTATTGATTGTACTAATTTCCCTACTAACTATGCCCACAATTTTGATGATCGTGCATATACTCCTAATGACCGAGCGAATATTATTGTTGATTCAATCGATACGCTTGACATTTCATCTTTAGATCTCTACATCCCAAATCTTGAACTTCTATAATTATTATTCATTTGTAAATCAAAAATAAAAATTGTGTTCATTATTGGATCTATGATTTGTTCTTTATCTTCAGCATTCTTCATTTGTGGTTTCTGTATTTCACATCCTCCATCATCCTCCTTTGTGTCAAAATTCGCCTCCTGAACTCCACCTACACTTTGTTCCCAATATGTTGGCATTTGTTGTTCTTTTTTCTAAATTTCAAATTCCATGTATTTATAAGGTTTGAACTTATTCACATTTAACCAACACAAGGTTAGTTTCAAACTTTTCAATGGTCACTAATAATGTAGTGTTATTTGGCAACACATATTGTACTTTATATGGTCCAAACCATTTCCTAATAAACTTCCCTAGGTGTGATTTATTGCCCTTTGGAAACCTTAGAACATAATCACCAAAACTAAATTGTTTTTTCAGATTTTTTTGTTGACTCCATAATGCTCCATTCCATTACTAAATTCTTATAGTTTTTTCAACTTGCATTTTAGCTTCCTACAATTTCTCATGCTTTGTAATTATGTTAGTTAAAACATTCACTGGAGTACTATCTCTCTCATTTCCACCAACAACTAGAATGATGTATTATGTGGGCATTAATGGATATAATCCATACACTAATTGATATGGTGTATACCATGTTGCTACTCTGTAAACAATTCAGTATGAAAATAACATTACAGACAAATGCTCATCCCAATCTAAGATAATAAGTTATAGAACTCACATGTTTCATTAGAAAATGATCTGTCAAATATTTGATGGCATCATTAATAAAACAAATTCCTTGATCTATAATTATAATCAAATTAAGGACATCCATCCCTGGTTAATATGCACTCATATAATTTTTTTGCTATGACTGTTGTTGTATTAGTTTTAAATGTTCTTGCTTCTACCCACTTAGTAGCATAATCTATGGCAACAAGAATATATTTATTCCTTCTATATCTTCTTGCTTACTTAATTGGCCCCACAAAATCAAGTCCCCATTTCATAAATGATTCCTTTGGAAGATTTGTGACCAGTTTTGCAAGACTTTGAGTTGCCAATCCTCTTGTTCTTTGACACGCATCACAAGATTTACAATAATCATGCACATCCATATACATAGTTGGCCACCAATATCCAGCATCCAATGTCTTCTTTTGCATTATTTTAGTTATAAAATGCCCTCCTATAGGTCCTTCATGTAGTTTTTTCATCACCATTTGTGCTTTTGTTGTTGTCAAACATTGTTGTAGTCTATTGTCTTGGTCCATTTTATATAATTCACCATTTTTCAATGTAAAGGGCTCTGCTCTTTTGACCAGTCTCTACTTTTGCTACATAGATAATGTGCCCTTAATCTGTCCTATTTTCAAAAATTCTTTTACATCATTTAGCCATTCAAGCCCTATATAAAACAAATTTGCATCTATGGTTTGATAAGGCACACCTATGGGTTTTATACTATCTAGTAATCTTGACAATGCATTTGTAACTACATGGATTCTACCTAACTTATATACTATTGTGAAATCATATTCAAGGAACAATAATAACCATCTAGCTATTCTCCCTAAAACTTGTGGTTTGTTGACCAAATAGACCAATGCCATATGATCTAGATAAAAGATAAATTTATTGCCTAGCAAATAATGTTTGAAATTGTGCAAAGAAAAAACCATTATTAAAAGCCTCTATTTTTGTTGTGCTATAATTTTGTTCTACTTTATTTAGAAGCCTAGAAGCATAAACTATTGGTTGATCACTCTTCCATGTTATGTTCTAAGACAACATAGCCCCCCATAACTAATAAAGACGCATTTGTATGAACATTAAATTCCACCTGCCAATTTGGTGGTATCAATATTGGTGTTTCAATATGCTTCTGTTTAATCAATTCCCAAGCCTTTTAACATTTCTCTATCTAAAAAAAAGTCTATCTTTCTAGTTAGTTTAATGATAGGTGCCATAGTAGTAGCAAATGTTTTTATAAAACATTTGTAAAATTGTGCCATCCCATTGAATATTTGAATCTGTTGGGGATTCTTAGGTGGTGGCATGTTTATTATTGCTTGTATTTTCTTTGGATATGATAGTTTCCTTTCTTTGGAAACAATAAAACCCAAGATCATCCCTAAAAATACCATAAATGCACATTTGTTTGGATTCAAAGTAATGCCATATTGTCTGCACTTTTGAAAACATAGTTTGAGCTTTTGCAAATGACTATCCATGTCACTATACACTATAATGTCATCCAAAAATCTCTTCATAAAATTGTCCAAATATTCTCTGAATGTTTTGGTCACAGCTCTCTGATATGTTAAAGGTCCATTTTAAACTCCAAATGGCATCACCTTCCATATAAAAGCCCCCCAATTTGTAACAAATGTAATATTGTATTTGTCCTTTAGAACTATAGATATTTGATGATATCCTGAACATCCATCTAAAAAAGAATATGCGTCATACCCTACTATTGTGTTTAGCAATTCATTTGTGAAATGTAATGGGTATGGATCCTTCTTTGTGGCTACATTTAATTTTCTGAAATCTATATAGATTATCAGCTTGCCATTTTTCTTGGGTATTACTACTACGGGTGACAACCATGTAACTTTTTTTACATATTCAATGAATCCAACTATTAACAACTTATCTACATCTTATCTTACTACTCTAACATAGTTTGGATTTAATCTGTATTTGGCCTAATGTGCTGATGGTATAATAGTGTCCAACTTAGTTTTGTGTTGCGCTAGTTCTGGTGGAATCCTTTTCAAATCGTTGTATGTCCATGCAAAAACATCTTTGAATTCCTTCAATAACTATTCCATTTCTAGCATCTTGCTTATTTTTAGTTGTGCATTAATCTTCACCATTTGTGATTTTGCATCGATTCCTAGATTGAGTTTCATCAATTGTTGATCTTCGATTAACGTCCATCTAATTATCTGCAATCCTTGTGCTTTGATTTTTGTTGGAGTTTCATCCACTATAACACTCCTTGGTTGATGTTTGTAGTATGTTTATGGATACACCTTATCCTCCAAAGCTACTTGTTGCTCATATCTATTGTCAAGTATCTTCTTCTTTGTGTTTTGTACTTTACATCCTTGTTCTGAAATACTACTTTTCACATTTGTATCCATGATCCCCACACCTATGGTTTTCATAGATTGAATTGTTTTAGGTAAATTAATTGTTCCTATGGAGAACACTTATGGCTTTGTAGCAAAGATGAAATATTCTTCTTCATCTATGATGTCATTCTGATAATCGTAGCAAAGTAACGTTTTTGGTCTTCTTACTTCACCTCCCAAATTTTTGGTAAATGTAATTGTTCTAACCATCCCATTCCCTTGTATGGTAATAATTTTACTTCCCCAACATGTGCCACTTTAACATCCTTCAACTAGGTCTCCCCAACAACATGGAATAATTAAAATCTACCACATTATTCTAAAGTACAATAAACATAGTTGTGTAAGGAATGCCATGAACATATATATTTAGATCTTTGATCAACCCCATTGATTTTGTGATTGTTTGATTTGTTATCTTGAAATTATATGGTGTAGGTTTAGGCTTTGGAAGCCCCAACCTCAATCTTAATTGTTTTGTGATAATATTAACTCCAGAACCTCCATCTAACAATACATGCTCTATTATATTTTTTCCAATCTATATTTGGATAACTGCCATATGATATCTATTGCTATAATAGCTATCCTTACTTCTAGTACTGAAAAAACTTCTTGTTTTTTTGTGGTTGTTTTACTTACACTCTAAGTTTTCTCTAGTTTCAACTTTTGCCAAAGATATTTTTTTAGCTTATGAGTTATTTTAAACAATTGTCCTAAGTTCAAAATATAATTTTTTTCTAACATCTACTTACTAATGTCCAAAAAAATCTCTTCTACTATGATCAGTTTCCTTTGTGAATTCACTATTTCCTAAGATTTCTATGCATCCACAAGAGTAGTATTTAGCATACCTAACTAGGTTGTGTTCCATCCTTCCATGGATGTGGATGGCCCTTCTGTTTGGGTTTGTGTTTTCTAAATATGTTGAATTGTCTCCACCATTGATTGCTTCAACCGCTCTTTTTTCTCCTAGTCAACAACATTCATTGCTTTTCTTAGCTTTCTATCCTCAAACACATGTTTTTCGGTTACTTTACTGGTGGTAACATTAACATCCACCACATTCACATCCATAATGATTGTTTGTGTCTTAGCAATAGGTTGAACCTGTGCTATTGTCATAGATTTCCCATGAAACATTTTCTACATTTCAACAATCTTTAACCAATCTGTCATTTTATGTGCATTCAAACCATAGACGTGACATGCATATGAAGATGTCTTCTGTGTTTTTGGACTTGGTTGTGCTGCCTTTATGGTTGCCACCATGGTCTACTTTTTCTTCTTTCTACATGTCTTCACATTGTGATTTGTCATCCCACAATTTGTGCAATGTTTATCAATCTTCCCTGTATTACTTTGTGTTTTTGTCGGTGTTGCATGTTTGTCACCTATGGTATCAATAATTTACTCCTTGCTTCTATAGTAATCATACCTTCTTCACACAATATTATCGCCTCTTTATGTTGTTATAATATTGCTCATTTCATCCTTGCAATCGCAATTTTGAGGTATGATTACAAACCCGCTTTAAACACAATAATTAAAAAATTATCTATGGTTGGTACTTGTAAGCCATGAACTAACTTTTGAATCCGCTCATAGTAAACCTCCACCCTTTTAGTCTCCTCTTGCTTCATGTTCTTCAGTTCCATGTATATTTGTTCGTCATTCTAAGTTTTTCAATGACATTTGCAAAATGCATGTGTATATTTCGAAAAAATACAATTAAGAAAATATAACATGTAATTATGGCATCAGTTCGATGTTGTATATCTTAGCGTATAGCTAAACACATTGATGATATACTCTTTAGAAGTCTTTGCATTTACTTTTATTGTAGAATTGAACATTCTGACATGAACATCTAGATCAACACCTTTTTTGAAATCGAGATATTTAAGAGCTACCCTATTTGGCCTAACATAATGGCCATCTTTGTGATCAAGAATTGGTGCAGTTACAAAAGATAGTTCTTAATATCCTCTTCTTGGATTCATGGCATCTACATTTATATACCCTCCAACAACCATTGAACTCATCAATGGTCAATATGCAGTCATGTTCACATGAGTATTCGTTATCGGATTAGTAAACACCATTTGAGGTGTACCAACAACTCTAGTAGTAGTTGCTGGTAGTGCCAAACTTTAATTGAAATTCCTTATTGTCAAAATCAACCTAATCTACTACCTAATTTTGTTACAAATCCAATTAGTACTGCCCTTTTGACAACATCTATGTTGGGCGCAACAATTATTTCCACTCCTACGGTTGCTATATCTACATCAAGTGATTAGGTAAATTCTATTCCAACATGTTGATTATGGGTTTCAACAACTACCATTCTTGACACTATTGGTGGAGTTGTGTTGACACGAGATTGATGATGTTCTAGTTTGCGGTTACCCATTGGTATCCATTGTGGTGCAATATGTGGATGTGAATACCCTTCTAGTTTTTTGTTCCTGGCTAGAATAAATGGACAAATTTGTTGACTTTGTGGTCCCAATTAGCTTCCCAACTCCATGCCTTTAAATCTATTCTGGACTATAAAAATTCTTGATTCCTATTCCTATGGTTGATCCATTAATGCTCTTGCCACATTCTGTAACTCCACATGCCTAGCAATACTTGCTCTAATGTGAAAAGTCACAAAAGGACAATCCATGATTGCATGTCCTTCTTCCTCACAAAATGCATAGACCCTTGAAAGTAACCTGATCGCCTCCAAATCCACAGATTCATGATCTCGTGTTTTAGTTGTGTACCTTGTTTGATCCAATTTTAGATTCCCTTGATGTGAGTATGACTGCGGTACTTCATCCAACGCACACACATGTGCTTCTGCATACTTAGATGATCATGGGTAATTTTCCTCATTATTTTCAAACACATCAACATTGGTGTTTTCATCCACATCCCAGTGTTCCACTGGTTTTGAATAATTTGGAGATGCAGACTAATACACAAACCTGAGTTGTATACTTCTAGTAACATCCTTCCTTCGACTAGTCATTGATTCTGGACTTGAGATTTCTTGCGGTTGATCAGATACTATAGAATTCCCTACTCCATCTTGATCTCTATGACTTTAAACCATAGATTGCGGCTGAGAAGTATAATGCATCCACTCATTCGAATGAATAGTCAACTACATCTTTCTTTATCACTACTAGAAATTTTGTCTTTTGCAACTTGTTTTATGCAACTAAAAAATGTCGCATGCAACTCCAAAATAGTTACATGTGAGATTTTTTAGTTGCATAAGACAAGTTGCAAAAGACAAAATTTCTAGTAGTGTATGGAGATCATCTTCTAGAACTGTGCCTTTTTTAAAGACCCCTAATCCATACATCCCATTGTACCACTTCTTGTGGTAGAACAACATGTGCTTCGCATGCCTTTCCTTTATTTTCAAAACTCATCTATCCAACATTAGATTCTGATATGGGGTTTTTGTAAGCCCTACATATTCCTCTCCATTTTCAAAACTGTCTTTTGTCTAACTTTCAATAACTTGCCAATTTGCCTCCAAGTCCAATTGTTGTTATAAACTCCGGGTCACCATTTGATTCATCTTGTTTCACAATTCTTTGTCTTCAAAATTTGTAGATCACTTTGCAATCCTTACGGTGTCAACCACGTAAACCTCTGACAATTTCTAACATAGCCCTTAAAATTTTGAATTGAAAAAAAAACAACACTACTCATCTAAACACTCTCATCTACAATATACAACAAAATTTGTAAAAACCCTTCCCATTACTGAAAGAAAGAACAAAAAAGTAATTCCCCACAAGATGGTCGCCAAATGGTATAAGTGAAATTTAAATTCCTACAAAATATTTCACACTATTGTAACAATAAATTTTCATTTCACATGCATATGTTCATTATTCATGTCTTAAGTTTCAACAAACTTAGCACTACCATTCCTTAACACATTAGATTCATGGTTATTGCATATAACAAGAATCTACACTTTATAATACATTATAAAAAACTCTAGAAACAAGATTACAATTCATTTCATCATAATTAGATACTACAAAAAATTCACACAAAAAATGAACATAAAATTTACTATAGAAATCTATGCTTCTGTATATTATTAAAAACATGAATCTAAATTATAGCATAATCCCATGTTTTGTTGAAAAAAATCCAAAAAAACACTTAAAATCTATGCTATATCAAAACAAAGTCTATGGTTTTCTATTGCAATTACTTACAGCTCTTCCTACTCTTCTCTAAACTTCATGTTTCATCTTCTCTCCCTCCTATTCTCCAGAACTTTAACCTTTTGAACTATCCCAAGTCACATCATCATAATCAAAACAACAAAAATTCAAAATTCAAACTTAAGAAATTCCTTTATCAATCCCTATCCTAATTACCTTATTCATCCAAAATCACATACTCATCCTACCCCCTTAATAATTACTTATGTGTATAATATTAATTGAAATCAATTCCATACATGTAATTTCTTATGTGTGAACTTATACTGATAATCATTTTTGAATCATTATAAAACAATTTTATGACAAAGTATGTATGTAATGACACATCATTTTGTCCACTTCATTTGCATAGTCATTCTTTAGTTATATTTGAAATGATTTTATCTTAGTCACATTTTTGAATGATATTTTGGACATCCGTGTCATTTTGTCATCAATTGTGGATGCCATATGGATGAAAACTTGTAATGAAAAAATGACATCATCCTTCTAGTTACCATGTCATTGTCTACTAGCCAAATGCACCACTAATATACGATTACAACTTTTTACACGTAGGATTTGAAGTAATATCCTATTATTATAGTCAATTATTAGTCATTTAGGACATTTAATCATTGATTTCTTGGTTGCAAAGGAGAAGATTTCTTCTAGTGCAAATCCTTGACAACTTTATCAAGGCCCAACTCTCGCATCACCTTTTGAATCTGAGCTATGTTTTGGTTGTGATGTTCTTCATGTGGATTAATGGATTCAACAAGATCTTCATGGGTGGGCCTTGAGGTAGCTAGTGTGAGGCTTGTAACAAATTCACAACTTAGTGGTTTTAGTTGTAACTACAATATAAACCAAAAAAATGTTAGACAATGTGTAGCAAGGAGTTGGACACAATGTAACCTAGCAAACCTAGCATGACAGACTTGTAGACCGAGTAAACAATAGACACGCAACAAGGAATTGAACAATGTTTTTATAATATGCTAGCAGACATGGCAAAAAACAAGGTGGCTATCAATTTTATATTAGTTTTCCACAATTTTTCAAGTGACCATACTAGTTGGTAGGACCTTTCTACATTTGCTACAAATTACAAGTTCAAAAGTTCCTAAGTAAATGATTTATTTTGTCATGCCCCCTATTTTATTAAAAAAATGTGAAATGTGCATAAGTTTAGTACTTTCAAAATGTAAACATAAGATGTCCAAATTGATACATAATGTGGGGACCTTGGGCTTAAACTAAATATTTTTTTCTCCATCACACAGAACTCATTCCATGTTTCAATGTCACTGACTACCATGATCAACATAACCTTGTTTATAAACATGTTATATATACTATGTATATATACATAAGAATGTTGGTAATAGGCAACACCTAAATAACAAGTGCCTAACAAATGCAACACCTAAAAAATGAAAAAAAAGAAGTGGGGTAAAACAAATGGAATGCACCTCTATACCTTTAGGTTGAAATAAGTTTCCACAACAAAAGCTAAGGCTTGTGACACTATTTCCCCCACTTGTAATATCTCCATTGTCTTCCCTAGAGTTTGATGGCCATAGATTTTTAAAGTTGACAACAACACCTTCCATAGCAAGATCCCAAGTGTAATAAGGCTAGAGGTTAAAAGACTACTGGAGAAATTGGAGGGCTTTACATGGGTGAACACATGTGCAACCTACAATAAACAATGATTGGAAAGAAGGTGCAAAAGGATTATGTTACCTACAACCCTAAAGAAACCCTGAATACTACATCAGGTCCTTTACCAATCCCTAACTCCACATGCTACAAGGGTCCCATCCAACACTTTGGAGAGACACTCGATTGGCTCATGTGTTGCAGATGGCGTTCGTAATTTGATCAGTAGTTCTAGCATGGCTAAACTAGTGGGTTTTCCTACTTCTACATTCACATATTAGAAGGGAGTTAAGAACACTTCATTTGTGGATTTGTTAATCAGCAAAGGTGTTGTGGATAACCATTTTCTCCACAAAGTTTTTCAGTCATTTTTGAAGGTGGTGTCTAGTGAGAGAACTTCCATTGCCATCGAAGTTGCCATTGTCGACAATATTGAGTCAACAATGCAAGTGGGAGGACATACACCCAGAGTGGTACTTCTTGATACAGGTGCCCAACCAGTGATTCTTGGAGTTCAATTCGCCAAGAAGATGGGCATGCTCGACTCCAAACTATGGAAATCTATGTGGCAAATTCGCACCACTAATGGGAGCGTAGAGGAGGTACTTGGGGAGAGCTCGGATTTTATTACACTTAATTTCAATGAAAGTATAGATTAGGAGCTTTGCTTACATGTCAAATGTTTAGTCATCAATGCCACTAGTTATGATGTGTTCATTGGGCAAGAGGCCCTATTTCCACTAAGATTCACAATTGACAACTAGTTTGAGCATGTGTACTACTAAGTGGATTGGGAAATTGATGGCCACCACTTGGGATACATACGCCTTGATTTACATGGGAACCATAGTCCTATGGCTTACCATTGTATGCTCAAGGAAGCACACACCATTTCTTACATCCAATAAGCTAGCCACGAGTGGATAAAGGAGATGAAGAAGAGACAACTTACGCCCAAGCTATTGAAAGCTTGAGGGTGGTTCCTATTGACATTCAACACGAACCAGAGGTTTTACAGAGGTTCAAAGCAGCCCATGAACATTTGGTCAAAACTCTGTTTAGTTTTGAAAACATGGAGAGCCATGGTGAATCGATTAAGCTAGTACTTCGTTAGTTAATCACCTGGACACCACCTAAGGAGGGGATTACATTACTAGAGTTCTTTGGTGGTATTGGTACAGGTTTTGAAGCCTAACTACAGTCAGGGATGGTGGTTTGGAAGTATTTCTATGTAGACATTGATCCTATTGTACGGCAAGTGGCGGCATCAAGAATGATGGACCTCACAACTAGATTTCCATAGTAGTTTGTAACCACCGTATGGAAGGCCAATTTCACTTTCTTGCCCTTTGACATATAATTAATTTAGAATAAACATATGGAATTATTTCACCCTATGGACCTCATCATTTCAGGTTGGGAGTGTCAAGGATTTTCAATGGCTAGATTTGGAAAAGGTTTGATGACACAAGATCCGGTCTTTTCACAGACATGGTATGATTGATCACCTAGGTTCAACCCATTTATCCTACACTTGGTTATGTAATTGAGAACACCTTTTCTCAGTTTGACTAGAGGGAGAAAGTCTAGGAACACTACATGTTGGTCAAACATTACCTTGGAAAACCGCTCCTACTCGATGCAACATAATGCGGTTCCTATGTGCACTGGCTACGCAAGTGGTGGACCAACCTTGCACCACTCTTAGTTTTGTAGCTAGTTCTAAGATACACCATCAGAGACCCCAACCTGTAGGTTTTTCACATATTGGATGATCAGAACTCTTGCCAACCAGTTACAAGGCAAGAAAAACCTCCTTGGTTTCTTGTGAACACAATAAGAAAACCAAGAGGTGCTTGGCCCACCTTTGTCTCCTTCCAAGGAGCACACGCCTTTCAGGGAGATGGAACAAGCATGGTGTATTGTCATGCTTCAGTCACTTTAGATGAACCAAGCCTAGAAGAAAGAGAAAGGGCTATGGGGTTCCAAACTGGCACTATTAGTCACACCAAGGTGACTAGATTGGAGCGTAACACTCTACTAGGGAGAGGCATGGACCTGAACTCCCTTACATGGTTGTTGGTAACCTATGTACTCTTTCAAATGTACACAACACCGACACTGATTTAATCAGCTTGCAGTTATGGCGATGAGATTACATGGCACCTCGACCAAATACACTTGCCTATTTTCAACACTCTACATTTCACTTTTAGTGTTGGGGGGGAGGAGGTAGCATGTAACCTGATTCAAGTTGTTTCTGACACACTTCGAGGTACATTAGCTTCTAGAAAAACAATTACAACCTTTTACGAATCTACGCAATTAAATAATGGAGAACCCAATACACAGGTTTTTCAAACACACTTTCCAACTCCATTCCATGTGTTTTCAACTACCTTTTCATTATGGGGAATTAGTTCACCAAGAAGGAAAGAGATCGGGTCATAGACTTATTAATTAAGTATGAGAATGTGTTCGCATTCTTAATGAAAGACTTAGGTAGGTGCAAGACCATGTAATTTTCTGTTGACCTTATAGATGAGACACCCCTCTATCGGAGGAGGCATAGGTTGAACAAGCATGAGTGGGAACTAGTAGATGAAAGATGCAAAAAGTTCCATGAGGGTAGTCTCATTCAACCATCAAGTTCTGATTTTGCAACCACTATAGTAATGCCAACAAAAAAAAATTCAACTAGATTATGGACTGAAAAAAGGATGTGCGGGGATTATAGGCCTTTGAACCTGGTTACACCTCAGGATTGGTACCCCATGCCCATCCCTGAAGAACTATTTGATAGCATTGGAGATTTAAACATCTTCACAATTGTGGATTTGAAGCAAGGCTTCAACTAGATTGTGCTCATTGTGAAGGATCCCAAGAAAATGGCATTCCATGGAAACAACAAGTTGTGGGAATGGCTTGTGATGCCTTTTGGATTGAAAAATGCACTTGTTTTCTTTCAGCGAGTCATGGACCAGGTTTTCGAAGGGGTAGATTTCCTGAAGTGTTACATAGATGATGTCCTAGTGCATAGCAAGGGACTCCTGTAGCACTTGGCTCATCTTGAGGAATTATTTGAGAGGCTCCATGAAGTCAATATGAAGATCCATCCTAAAAAGTGTGAGTTTGTTGTCACCTTAATAGTCTACCTTGGACACAAAATTTTGCTAAATGGTATTATGGTTCATTGGGCCAAAGTAGTAGCCATTTTGGAAATGTCCGATCCTATTAATGTTCACACTTTGAGGAGCTTCATTGAATTATGTAATTTACACAGGATTTATGTCCAAGATTTTAGTATTATTGTTCATCCTCTTTATGCATTGTTAAAGAAGGATGTTACTTGGAAATGGAGTGAAGAGGCTCATGAAACTTTCAACACACTCAAGGAAAAGCTTTCGGAGTTTCCCATTCTAAAAAGACATGACTTCAGCAAGGTTTTCATTCTATAGACTAACTGGAGTGCTCTTGGTATTGGTGTTATTCTTGGCCAACTTGATGAGAAAGGCAAGAATATGTTATCACCTATGCATCCCGAAGCAACAACAAGGTTAAGAGTAACTACTTTTCATACGAGGGGGAGTGTTTTGCTGTTATATGGGCTATCATACATTTTAGGCCCTATTTTTATGGCACCAAGTTCATTTTATATACCAACCACCAGCTTATCAAGTGGTTGATGACTAATGACAAGCTTATTAGTAAGTTAGCTCGTTGGGCGCTTATGTTTCAAAAGTATGAGTTCAAGGTTATTCACCGACCTGGTATTACACATCAAAACATGGATACCATGTTGCGGAGACCCTTCACTACCTCTGAAGATTTTTCAAAAGCCAGGCAAAACTTCAACTAGATTCTAGCAATACATGTATCTTATGCATCTAGTTATCTTGCACTATTGCAATGTAACTTGGTTAAACATCCCATTGTGGATATATGGGAGGACTTAGACACTCTGGGGTTTCTTTAGCATGGGAAATACCTTTCCCAAGTTACACCAAGTCATCGGGATCACATACAACAACGGTCCAAACGTTACTCATGGAGGGATAATCACCTCGTTCAATGCTTACCACAAGGTAGCAGAGTGGTTCCTCCACCACATGAACGGCTTGGTCTTATTCAGAAGGTACACTCGGAGCTTGGACCTATAACGTTCTTATAACCTTCTTGCTCCTCATTACCATTGGAAAGGTATGTATGCTCAAGTCCGAGACGTCATTGTTAGGTGTGAACAATGTGATAGAGTGAGAATTTCCTTCTCCTTTCGATAGCTCGCGTTTTCTCCACTCCCTACTTAGGGCATATTCTATCGTTGGTCATGTGATTTAGCTGGAAAGTTACCACAAGCCTCCAAGGGTAATGTCTACATCATGATTATGATTGAACATTTTTCAAAGTGGGTCAAGCTTGTTGCGTTGCCGAACAAGTCATCACATAGCACCAGCCATGTTTTCTTACAACAAATCCTACATAGGTTTGGGGCTTGTGTTGAGTGCCTTATTGATCAAAGATCAAAATTCAAAGGAGAATTCCAAGACCTACTTGATCATGTTCTCATTAACCAGTGCCGAACTTCAAGGGATCATCCCCAAGCTAACGGCCTTGTAGAGAGGATGGTTCAGACATGCAAGAAAGGACTTTAGAAGATTTGCTTCATTGGGAACAAAGAGGATTGGGACCTGGCCCTACCTTACATCGCCATGGGTTACAAGATGTCCAAACAAGCCTCTTTGTTTCATTTTGCTCCTTACTTTTTACTTTTTGGGAGACATCCCATTCCACCCTCTTCCATTACTGCTCAAATGGACCAGGTTATGGACTTGGACTCTCCCTAGCCACTTGGGCTAAGGTCATCGTAGAGAGGGTTGCTCTATTCAGGAGGGTTATGCCCATGGCCATGGAGAACTTTTCCATTGCACAACATCAAGACACCTTATAGTATGCACACACATGAGGTGGTAATTACAAACCTAAGGTGAGACAATTTGATGTTGGTGACTTTGTGTATTTCCAATGGCAACCTAATGATATTCTAGACACTTCTTCCAGTTGCACTATCTTGATTATTAAGGTGATTAGGCCTTCAAGTGTGTTGGAGTTGCAAGGAGCTGATGGATGCACAATTCGAAATCACTCCAAAAATTGTGCGCCCTACTACCTGCTAAACTTGGATCCTACCATCATCACATTGACTTGGATTCCTCCACTTGACTATCCACGTCAAGTATGTCAAAGGACAAATGATGCTGATTAGATGTTGCTTTGCAATAATTGTAATGGTGGATACCATTTTTTTTGCCTCAAGCCGAAGCTCATTGAAGTTCCGGCCAACATTTGGTATTGTTCATCATGTTCTCTTGCAGCACCTTGATTTCTATTCAAACCATGCCACGCTTTTCCTGGCTCAAGTTTGGGGAGGGATACATATGAATTTCATCTTAACCTCCTCTTGTGCATTGTATATATATGTGCGTGCATCTCTTTTTAGTTGATTAGTTTCTACCTTTGATTAGTTTTAATCTTTTTGTTCAGTAGAGTTTACTATGGATTTACACCCTTACGACACCAAATGTCACAACACTGAACATCACAACACCCACCTTTGGTAGTATAAACCAACCACAATTGCATCTCTAGCAACAAAGGAAGTCCCCCGTTTATTTGTGAAAATTCTTCTTACTTGATGAAGAGGCTTCATGCAACATACTAACTAGAAATGAAGATCCTCTTAATTCTTAGCCTCTGCATTAACAGCGAAATTGTCATCGATCTCCAAAGTAGCAACTAGAACATCTCTATCTACATCATAATCCCACTATCCATCCCAATCAACAAACATTCCATTTCTTATTTCTCTAATACCTGTGGGTTGGAGCTACTTAAGAACCTAATTGCTAGTCAAATGTACATTGTTGTAATTTGTCCATTGCCTGTCTAGGCAATATGAACAAAAATAAGCCAAGTCCTTAACCATTAGGGTTATTAAATTGTGCTTGTTAGTAACACAAATTGAATGAATTTTCATGGTCCCTTTTATTAAATCATAGTTGAAGGAATTGGAGTTTTGTGAAACCTCTTTAGCTTTCACAAGTTGGAATACTCGTTGTAAAGGCCTCTTCACACTAGTGTATGATGCTTCAGGTCTGTTTGACAAATGTTTGTGTAGAAAGTCCACCACCTTTTTTGCATTCTGGAGTTTTGTCCCATGAGCATCAAGTTGTTCCCTTCATAAAAACCTTTTGATTATTACTCCAACACCATCATGCAAGCCTTTGCCATGTCCACTTCCAAAGAAGCTCCATAACATCTTACATCCTTGAATAAAGTTTGGATATTTGCTAACAAAAAACCATGGCTTCAAATTCTTAAATTGTGAGGCATAACCATCACTCCAAACCCAATGCCACTTGGGTGCATAGCCATTGGCCACCATGTGCTCCCAATGGAGCTTGAAGCAATGTTGTACAAACTCCAAATTATGTTTCCAATCATCAAATATGTAGAAGTGGTATTTAGTGAAGACCTATGATTCTTCATCATAAGGATCAGGATGGGGGTTATGGCGATAAATTATATGCACTAGTATGCTAATATGATAACTATGCCAATGCATAGATTGTACTTCATTTTGGGTTTCAAAAGTGTAGTTTTCAACAAAATCTACCACATATATCACAATTTTTACAGGAAAACATTTGATACTACTTTTGAATTGCTTATCTTGTCATCTAGACACAAAATTGTGCCTTACAAAGTTTTGTAATTTTGGCTTGAGGTATTCAACAAACTCATCACTAGAAGTTTTTTTATATACCAATGTGAATTTCTTCAAAGATTTACTAGTTGTTTCCATGGCAAACCTTGTCCGTTCTACCAAGGCTTCAATTGAACCATTACTATCCTCTATACAAAAGGGGAATTTGTCTACACCATAAGAAATGCATTGACCATACAAACATTTTTTTATGCCATTCTTCTTCTTCTATTTTTTCATAAACAATCATTTGCTAGATATTTGTGGTGCCTTTGTACATTTTGGATGAGGCACCACATGCAGATTGGCTGGAATGAAGAGAAACATATGAGCATTAGCATTCACACTCATCACTATGGTAAAGTGAGGATTTTACCTTCATATTTTTTAGGCCCAACCGTAATTCCTCCATCTCAACATGATATATGTAGTAACATGTATTTTGTTACTTCATTGGTTTCACAAAGATTGGTTTAAGCCCTTCAAATGTTTGTTTTCCAATAATATGTTTTGGATGTGATGCCTAGAATTTCAAGTAAAAATCTATTTATAGTAGCAAACCAACAACACACAAATAAATAATGTTTACAGTAGCAAACCAAAAGTACACTTGACAAGTAAATTCTATCTATGGTAGAAAACTAACAACACACAACAAGCTTGAAGGTGTGACTTCATGCAAATACACATGGGGTGCAATACTTAATGGGTTTCCACTTGAGACACTTCATATATAATATAGATTCTTGTTGCAAGTTCCTAAAAATATATATATACTTATATGGACCTATGGACTTTGCCACCACACCAAAAAACATGTATGTATGCAATAGTCCCAAACTATTTATAAAGGTACTTCAAGTTCCAATGTTTTACACTAATAATTTTCATGAATTTCACCACATGGAACTTAATGGACAAGAAGGAGCTAGTTGAGGGACTTTTAATTATAAGTCCAAACTACATATGAGCCCATACATAGGATGTTGGAATTTCATAATAGTACATAAAACTCCAATGATAGTACACAAAAGTTCACAAGCATTCACCTAGCCTTCAAATGTCGATTGCATGTTCCATCAAACTACATCAAATTGCTAGTAAATGCACTATAATATCATTTTGTGAAAGTCAACTTACCTTGAACCTTAACTATGGACAAAGCTTTTAAGGTATCTAGGCCAAACTACACATAAATCCATGCAAAGGTGTTCACATTATCACAACACTACCTTCAAATTCAATTCTATTACATATATAAATCATAAGAATTATCTCAAGATATTGAAAGTAATGGAAGGATTTATAATACATGGGTCTCCATTTAGTATGTAGGTTTTTCATCCCACATTTTAGCCTCAAGGTGTTGTGTTGTCACATTAGCCTTGTTGGGATTCACTCGTGTCTTAAATGCCCACCAACCAACATCCAACATCAGTAGTTTTGGTAGTAATTGTGCAACCATCAGTTCTTCTCTTTATAATAGACAATGAGCACAAAACATCACTTGTATCACTAGTGATCTTGTGCTTTTGCATTACAATTGATATGTTATGAGGATGGACACCAAGGACCTTTGCAATGTTCCTCATAAAGAAGTTGGCCTTGCATTGATAGAAGCTAATATAGTAGCATGTTTTGAAGCCAATTTGGCACTAGAGTTAGTTTATTTTATTTCTTCCAAAGATCTATTCATGATTGCTAGCTCTTTACACACAAAATTTGCATAGTTATTTGTTACTTTTTGTTACTCACGTTCATCCATGGGAGGTTCAAGTTACACAAAGGATGTTGTCTCCATCTGCTCTTTAATCAAATCACTTTGAAGACGATTCAAATGGTACTGTCGTTAACGTTCCTTGTTCTTTGCTTTTTGTTCAACCTCCTTTGATTCCAATCTTTGCTGAATTTGTGGCCTTCCCCCACAACTTCACTTTTCTTTTAGTTTATGTGAAGCCATCTTTCATGCATGTATTTTGTGGTTCAAATTTTGGTTTTGTCGTTTTTTCACAACAAATTTGGGTCCACATATGTACATTATAAGAAAAACAATCAATTTAACCTTCAAGATATGCAGTTTATATCAATGTAAAAAGATTCCCACCTTACATTCAGTTACACCAATAGTTCAACATAAAAGACACAAGATGAGAAACAAGATTTGGAGATCATATTGACACATGTAGAAATGGACATTTAGGAAACCATTATAGCCAAAACCAAATAGTTTAGTAATATTTTTAAACTAGCAACCTGCATAGCTATGATGTACAATGTATTGATTATACGTCTTGTTCATTAGTCCACCTAAACTTGAAGACTTATTAGACATCACCCAACCCCTTCATGCAAACTAGCCAAGATCTCATTTGAAATGAAATGAATTTAAAGATCTCTTTAAGCAATAGTTTAAGCATGTGCTAACTTACAAGTTGAATGGTTGACATGGTAAATAATGCTTGATAGGCACACTAAGAACTACCATCATGTTAGATTATCAATTGCAACTTCTTGATATTGTTGTCACCACAAATTATGGTCTTTTAAACATTCAAAAATTGAAATCACATAGAACAAACAAAATTGAATGTGAAACATGGTTCTTGTGATCTAACCATGTCTCCTATGCTTTATTGATATGCACGTATGTTAATTTCCTTGAGGTTATTCTCTTCTTATAACCCTATTTGATAGTTTCAAATCATGTTTAATAGAACTCTGATATATCTACACTTGTTCATCTTTGCATCATTGAAACATCACCCAACCCCTTCATGCAAATTTGCAAGATCTCAAAATGAGATCACTATAGATAGGTTCAAGCACTAGTTCAAGGCATGTACCAACTTATAGGTTGAATGGTTGATAAGGCATTACATTGCTTGATGGTAGCATAAACTATCATCATTAGATTTAAATCAAGTGCAACTGTGAAATTCCTGCACAATGGGTTCACTCCATGTCAATAAACTCAACAATTCATACCTTAACTATTCACAACAATGTTTAATATAAGAAGTCACCACTTGAATCAAAGGAGTCCTAGTTTGAATTCCAATTACACACAATAATTGAGAGCACAAAAAGTCACAAAATTGAATATGTTGCACATGGTTGCTTTGATAGCCATTTCTGTCCTTTATTTTGTGATATGCACTTGTTGATTTCCTTGATTGTTCTCTGAGCTTACATACCTACTTAAGACATTTCAAATCATGTTTAACAAAATGGTCAAATTAAAATAAACCTATCATCATCATCTATAAAATAGTCATATGTGTGTTGGTTAACATCTTAGTATTAAAACCTCACAATAATATAGCTTGTTGTAATATGTTGATTGCCAATGGTAAAACAAATGTCAATCTGCAACTCTTCAACAATTGAAACACAACATACAAATTATAAAAAAATAACAAGTCATCATAACATGAACCTTTGACGAACTAATTTGGCAAATTTTTTTTTGCTTTTGCCATTGAAATGGAAGATCACCATCTGGCCCTGAAAATTTGAAATTGGCTACACATTTCTTCAAAACAATACACCATAACAACATATCAAGATACCACAAAACTTTAATGGTAGGCTGGGAAATAATTCAACATCCAACAATTGAACAAAAATATTAACATTGACCTTTCAAACTTCAACCTAGCTATGCATTGCCTATGATTCCAGCTACCAAAACATCATGTTCATCATTGTACCTATATGAAGCTATAGGAAGCTTCAATGCTAGTTGTGTAATGCATCCACAACAAGCCACGAGGGGAGCAACCTGATATAGATCAACCCTTGTAAGATTAGGATACCAAGAAGATTCAATAGCAGGTTAAGGAATGTTTCTAAATCAAGCCATTGTTCAAAAAATGATTATCATTGATCCCTTCAACTTCAACCTAGCATCCATGAGTCCAACAACTACAACATTATATGTATCACCATACCTATATGAAGTTGCATGAAGTTCCAACATGCTAGTTGTGAAGTGCATCCACATGAAATCGCCAAAATAGAACAACCTACTTCAAATCAACCCTTTTGAATTGACCCCTTGAAGATCATGATACCAAGAAGCTCCAACCCTGGGCTGGGGAATGCCTTTACATCAAGCCATTGTTTAAAAAATGAGTTACATTGACCCCTTCAACTTCGACATAGCGTTATGCATTGTTTATGATTCCAGCAACAAAACATCATATGTATCACCGGACCTGTTTAAAGTTGCTTGAAGTTGCAATGTTAGTTGTGTGGTGCATCCACATGAAGCTACCAAAATAGAGCAACCTACTTCACATCAACCCCTTCGAATTGACCTTGAACATGATACCAGGAAGCTCCAACCCTAGGTTCAGGAATGCTTTTACATCAAGCCATTGTTCAAGAATTGATTTACATTAACCCCTTCAACTTTAACTTAATGTTATGCATTGCTTATGATTCTATCAAATAAAACATCATATGTATCATCGTACCTATTTGAAGTTGCCTGAAGCTCCAATGCTAGTTGTGCAATGCATCCATAATAAGCTTGCCACCAAAATTTAAAAATGTGTTCAATATCGACCCCTTGAACTTTAACATTAGGCTTACACATCAAACCATTGGAAAATAATTGATCAACACCAGATGAAAGTTTAGTGTTAATTGGTTGCACAACGCTTTCACAATCAAAAGAAAATAAAAAAATCTTCATGTTGATCAATAAACATTCAACAACACAGTTCTACACCACATCAAACACATAAACATTTTGCAACTTGCTTCTTGAGACTTTCATTGTGTAATGCTTTTGCATCAAGCTATTGAAAGATACTAGGTATTGAGCAAAACTTCAACTTGAAATTTGCACTTTGCAAGAGTGTAGTGAAAAACTAACATAATAGAACTTAGCCTTAAGGTGTTGATTCAAACAATCTACATGAGCACTGTCGCAACCCTAGCCTTGGGTTTGCGACCAAGGCAAAGGCTTGCGAGGGTGCGGGCCAAAAGTGAGCCCGGGATTCACATGCCATGCTTTTAGGAGTGTAAAAGAGTGTGAGGGAATGGACCCTCACACTCCTAAGTGAATTCCCATTTTGGGAATTGGAGTCCCAATGGACTTTTGAATCTTTAAAGGGTGATTGCAGGGGTCAAAAATCTTTGGATTGATTTTTTTTTTATATCATTGAAATGCTCTTGGAACGTAGATGTCTGAAATGGGCTCACATGACCCATTTGAACACTTAAAACATAAGTTATGGCCAAAAGAAGTCAAATTTGATTCCTGACCACTAAAAGTCAGGAATCGCCCCAATTTCCTTGCGTTCAGGTGACATGCGACATATCGTTGGAAAGATTTCAACAAGGGCTACAACTTTGCTTTAGACCTCATCTCGATCAAAGGTCTACACACAAAATTATGGGCCCCCAAAGTTGCAGGAATCCTAAGTTTGGGAATTTTGGGACTGCCACTTGGGAGTCTTGAGACAAAATACCATTTTGATGTGGGCCTTATGGAGAGGCTCATAGTATACTATAAGGGGGAAGGTGGTGGCTTCCCCCAAGTTCGGGCCGTGGTAAGTCTTGTGAGTCTGAATTTGCCCGTGGCTTGTCTTAACACCAAAAGTGTTCCAGCTATGCACTAACCAACTAGTTGCTTGGTTTGTGCAGGTTTGTGTGAATGATTGAAATGCTCGTTAATCTTCCTAGTCCCATCCCGAAGCTCCAGCACGCCCCTTTACCTTCAAAGTGTTGTGAGCTAGAGAGCATGCCCCAACTTCTTACTCTTCCATTGTTTTCATCTTAGACTCACATTTGAGTCCCTTGAAGAGGTTGGGAGTGCGTGAAGCAAGACCCTTGAACCCTATAAACTAGACAAATGTAGCTATGATGTCATCATCTCTCACCTATAAAATATCTATCAAAATAAAAATTCATGGTGACCCTAGGGTATCCCTTAAGCTACAATGTTTATGAAGAAAGTTTTTGTATTTTGCAAAGATGTAGTAATGAGGGACTTTGCCATTTTCATCAATTTTTGACCTATGTAAAATTCCATAAAGTATAGATATGATATGCAAATGACTTGCAAACATTTATTTTGAAGTGCTAATCATATTTTTGAATTTTGGAGAGCAAATGAAGTTATTTTATTATAAATTCAATATATAGTGAATCCATTCATTCCTCCTTTGTGTACTATCTCCTTGTAACTTGTAAACAAAAAAAAGTCTCCCATTTGGTGTAATTCATTTTGTTTCAAATAATTTCAAGATTATATCACACTAGATTATATAATAATCACTTATATGAGTCCTTTGTTATAGAATTCAATAACAATTTGATTTGGGAAAAAAATTAATCCATAGAGTTGCCCCAAAAAATGGACTTGTGACACAAAAACTGATCCATTATAGCTTGCAAATATCCATGTAGACATACACAGAAATTCAATGTACTAAAGTTCGACCTAAAAATTCAATGAAGAAGTTCAAAACTTATCTTCATGTGCACAACTTTTAGGCTTGATCTTCAAAATACCTAGTAATGAAAATCTAAAAGATTTAGAAACAATGTCCTACTTCAATGCAACTTTAACCTAGCAAAACAAATTACCTGTGAAAAAGTAACTTTTGGAGGTCAATGTAGTAGTTCCAAGGGAAGTGTGTAACCAATGTCGATGATAATGGTAGCAACAATTGAAACTAAACCCACGTACTCCTTGAAACCTAAAAAACTACTTAAATTGAACCTAAATAGAAACATAGATCCTATTATGGTGGGAAACTTAATTTGAATTTGTCAAATGCAAAAAGTTACTTACATATTAATTGTTGGGAAAAAATGCAAGGATCGAAAAATGTTTACTTTATTGTGTTTAAATCCAACTTCAAACAATAAAATTACTTCCTAGAAATCAAAGTTTATATCCAAAGCTCCCACATTGATAGGTACTCACCCCTGCCCCCCGCCCCCCAATATATGCAAAATTCACCTCAAAGAATCAAGTATACTGAACCTAAACAAGATAATTATAAAAATAGATCAATTGTTCTAATCCTTTAGAGATTCTCATCAATTCAATTGATGCTTTTAAAGATTCTATTACATTTAGTCATATGTTTAACAACTCTTTTATGTAATGAAAATTTTAGAGATAGATGTATAAACCTATTGGAATGCAAATTTAGGCATTCTTCTCATCTATGAAACAACAACCCAAAACCAAGACAAGAATAGTTTCTTGGAAAAAACATAAAGAAAGAAAAAGTGGTACTTAGCTCTCGCAAAAATTGCTTAAATTTCTTATTGCTCTTTTGTTTCACTCCATCATTGACACCATTTGTAGCCACACTCAAGAAAAAGAAAACAACACCATATTAATCCCAAAAGTATCACTCCATAAATCAAAGCCATCATTGTAAAAGTAGTCACAAATCACAACACACTACTCTGAATGATAAATGACGAAGTAACAAGTGATTTTTGATGCTTAGACAATGACATGAATATTTCATTTCACATCATAAACCCTAAAACATCTGTAGGACATAATTCTAGGTTACACCTAAACTTCAGGGAAACCTCCCAAATAGACTAAGGCGAAAAACAACGCCACCGACACGTGTCGGTTGGTCGCGGAGGATAGCGGGTACGACGCGTACCGTGTCGGTGGAGGAGTTCGTGTTTTCTGGGTTTTCGTACGCTCGGACTTGGTAAGTACAACCGGCTATCACCTACCTCCCATCTTTTACGTCCACGCGCTTTCGCGTCTTACATGGAGGGACACTTCAGTGATCTGGACGGTGGGAAAAGATGCCACGAATGCCCTTCTTTCACCTGGTGTAAATGAAAGGAACCCGCAGCCCGAGGACAGAGAGACAGGGCGGCAGCTGCTACCTGTGCGGTGGCTTCGCTCTCTCTCTCGCTCTGCTCCACGCGCCTCCCTTCGCATTCCCAAGCACGCCATCACAGCAGCAGCAGTAGCAGCTGCATCCCTTGAAGAAGCTTGCCGGCTCGACCAGTGGAATGCTTCATAAGACAGACGGGAGAGAAAGTAGGCTCGATTTGTTGAGTTAGGTACCGAAGGTTTGCTGCCTCAGTCTCCGGATTTGCGTAATTTTCCAGTAAGCAAGGAGGCAGGCAGGGGTACGAGAGGGTAACGCCTGTGCGATTTTCCGGTTGGAAGGGTGTCAGATTCTTGGGGAGGAGGCCCATAGAGAGAAACAGAGAAACAGAGAGATGAGGACTGGGAGGGAGATTTTCTGGGTGCTTGTATTCATAATCTTGGGTTTGGTGGCAGCTGGGTTCGCCTTTGCTGCACAAGCCAAGCGGATCAAGGTGAGGCAAATTCATCACCAACCCATCATCCATCCCATCCCCTTCTGCAAAGTTTGTTGGTAATGAATCTTTGTGAGAAAAATCTCGTAATTCTGACTTTTCTTTACTGCCGGAGTCCGGACATGGTCTGCTTACTTACGAGGGTGCTCCCAGCTGCAGGTTTGCTTAGTTGAATTCTCTACCAAAGCAATTCCTTGAATAAGATTCTTGTATGTTTCTTAGCTCTGCATGTGTGTGTCGTTGATGTTTTGGGTATTTTAGGAGCTTCAATCTTCGAATGCAACATGTGTTTAGCGATGCTGCTTTTGAAATCATCCTCTGCTCAGGACCCACCCACCATCTAAGGAGCTTTTTCACCTCATGGGCTGTGTCCTCAGGATCTGCCGTCTTGTGATGTGTCATAACAAGGGCTGTCAGGTCTGGATGTGTTTGGATGGTGTTCCAACTAGTATCATTCCTGGCGATCCTTTCCATGTAAATCTATGTTTTGGGCACGTTGTCAGATATATGTGGGTAGAGCCACCATCAAAGAGTATGCAGGAGCACGCGATTTTATGCAGAGGAGGGATGAAGAAGCCCTTGGATTGCACTTAAAAGAAGCAATAACATTTTGAAGTGTTACCCTATTCTTCAAGTATTACCCTACTAACTATCCAATGCAAAAGGGCAGCTCTAACATTGTATTCAACAACAATGATTGCCCACAATCATGCAACATCATGTATCCACAATATGATTGTGTTTTTGTGTAGCCATAAAAGGGCTGTATGCTTGAATTCGTTTGAACTACTATCAAGTTCATTTAGGTTAGGTGCCAAGTTTACAATACTGTTGAAAACTTTGATTCCAGGATTGGGGCTTTGTACTTGATTGGTACCCTTGGTATTTGATCTATTGCACTTTTTTTTGGGTGTATTTTCAACCATTCTGATGCTGTTGAGTTTTGCTGGTTTGTGCAGCCAGATCAAGTGATGCTAGTCGATAACCAGTGTATCTACCCCCATACCCCTGCATTCGCATATGCTATAGTAGCAGCAGTGGCATTGCTGGTGGCACACATTTTGGTCAACATTCTTGCTGGTTGTATCTGCTGTGACAGAGGACCAAGTGGATACACCATTCCTTATGGTGGAAAACGGTCTGTTGCCATCATTAATTTTTTCTTGGCCTGGTATGTATATGTCCCATTTCACCTTACCACAGAACCTTGTACATCCATCATTAAAGCCTAATATTTTACAGCCATCAAGTTTTATAGTACTAGTAGTTGGAGCTGGATGTGCATGGATGTTCAACAACTAAAGGGGGAAAAGCATGAGCTGTGAGTATGCAGATGCTTGAGGAAGAATTTTTTGTTTGAAGTATATGCATAGTGGTAGCTTTTCTTGTGATGCAAAGTGCTGATAAGGGTTCATTGGCTCATCTGTGGGACAGGATTGCTTTCCTGAATGGTTTCACATCACTTGTGGCTGGAGCTAGTCTGAACAGTCCAAATCGTGATAGTACTCAGTGGACTGGACACAACTGTTATGTCGTTGGCCCTTGGCTGTTCATCATAGGGGGTTTGTTGTCTATTGCGACTGTGATATTTGGAGCAAACTATTATCTTCTTGCAACAAAAATTAGGAATGAGGTTTGGCCAACTGGACTTCCTCAGCAAAGACAGGATGGGATTGCAATGGGGCAACCAGTTTATGGTTCTCAACAGCCACCTTATGGTGCTCAACCTTATGGTTTTGCCCAGCAAGGTTATCCACAGCAGGCACATGCATATCCACAAGGACCACAGAATGAAACTAGCTTTATTCCTGGTCCTGCACCATATCCCACATATGGACAGGGTAGTCATATGAAGTAGATGGTATTCTATCTTTGAATCCAAAATGCACTGGGTAGTTGTTGGCAAAAGGATGTGTGATGAAAAAAAAGGATAGATAAATCTGATCCAAGCTGCTGGGTGAAGGACCATCTTCCATATTTGATGTAAATAGGTCTGAGCTAGCCTCCTCCTGCAAAGCAAACCATAGTGTGAGTGTGTTGGAAAAGAAGGAAAAAGCGTTGTTTATTTCCATCTTGATCATTTGTTTACAGTGTAGTTAATCACATGGTAGTCAAATACAAGTGAGGCTACTTTGACTATGTACTTTTGGGTTGCAAGCACCCAAAATGTATGCACTGAACACGTTACTACGCTTTGGTTTAGGTCAGGGAAAAAGTAACTCTTCAAAGTGTCATTGACCAAGAGATCATACCTTCGTAATGCATGGGCTTTGAATTGAGCAGTGTTCAAATAATTTGAAGAGCCTCATTTTTCTTCTGCATCTGCTATTCTTTTCATATTTCAATGTCACAAGTGTGACTAAATGCCCCAAAATGAATTGTAAATTGGGTCTTTGCAAACCAATTTACAAATTGTTTAATCACTTTTGAATTCATTTGTCTGCCCAATTGTAGAGGACATCCTCTTCTCGAACAAACCCATTCTCCACAAGTTCATCTGAGGGATCACGAAAAAGAAACATGTCACTACAATATCTCATCCATGCCAGAACATATCACAACACTAACAGCATTAAAGAGCAGGTACACCCACACCCCCTGTTTGGGTCTCTAGTCTCTACCAGTGTTTGTCAGGCCTATTGGAGGCCACTGTATTGTATGCAAATATACAAGTCAAGCCCATTTTCACAATATTTCAAGGTTGTACTTCATCCAACATGCAATGAATGTGCCATGCTGGTGGACCTTCTCTTTCACACATACATGCACATAAATATAACAGTAAAATCAAACTAGTAAACTGATGTAACAAAATAGAAATCATATAATGGACAAATAAGTCAATGTAAAAAGAAAGATGAATTTTCTTCTCACTCAGTTTAGATGGGTATAATATAATGAGGAGAGATCCCTGAATTGGGAGCTGTTCAAACTAGTCTTACCCTCCAAATACACATCGTCCTTCTTGATTTGAACACCTCAGAGCAGCAATACAATGGCCTTTGAACTATAATATAGATCAAGTTCAGACCTTAAGAGCACATCCACCCCACAACAGCAAACAACTCCTTTATTTTAGAATGAAATATCATTTAATGATCACTGTCCCTATGTCTTTACATCTGGACGAGTAATAATCACTGTCCAAATCCATAGTAGAAAAGAACTTTTAAAGGGGTTAAGATGACCACTGCAAAATGGACCATTAATACCGGAGAGCAGGAGGATTTCTGTTATCCTGCTGCAAGATTTAATGAGAAGGGATGTTTGCCAGTGTGGGGTGGAGATGCTCTGAGTGGTGTGAACCTGAGTTGGACCCATAAATATGCACATGATACAATGCTTTTTCAAACAGGCCAGGAAAGAAATATGACTACCTTTGATGGGCCTGTCTGGACAGTGGTATTTAACTCGTCCTCATTACACATTGTTGATTATTTCATGTTTGTGGGTGAGGGTGAGAAATAACATGCTTACTATTTTGAATGTGGTAGATACTAGTAGAGGACCACATACCAAAGCATGGTATCTAGTTTGGCACTCAAATGCCGAATAATTATTTTTAAAAAAAAATCAAGTTTGGCAGTAAAAATGATAGTTTTTGGAACTTTTGATGTAAAAATAAAAATATTTGGCTATGATGATTAATCATTGCACTTAATGTTCAATTTTAATGAGGGGCATGTTGTTGTGAACTTTGATACAATTTATGCATAGTTAATTGGTGTACTTTTACTTATATAGATGTGCATTATATATATATAGTATGCCATTTATACCTACCTCCAAACCTACCTTTTTCCCTCTTCCTCGTAGTCTTTCTTGGGTCTCTTTACCTTTCTCTCAACATCTTCATAGCTTTTTCACTTTTCTTCTTGCATATGTGAAATCTTGTGGCAATGATTATCCCTGCAAATTTTTAGGATCCTTTTTTTTTTTAAATTTCATGCTCAGAACAGCATGAAGACATTACGAACTCCAGGGTTGAAAGTAACAGGAAAATGAACGCTAGTCCACTATGAGTTTAAGGGTTAGCTCACTGGCCTACTATCTACCTTGATGAAAACGAATTAGATGATTTTAAAAAAAGATAAATGGGCAAAACTTGAAAGACTCAAGTGGATTTGGCAAACAAATGTACATGAAATGAAGCTAGTGAGTTCAATTGCCTAGACCCCCTTCTTTAGTTGAATGGTTGGAAGCCTTTCTGTTAGGTAGGATACATTATGTGCTTTTTAAAGTGGAAGCATGTTGTAAAGATTTGTAAGGTTATTGGAAGAAAAAGGTTGCGAGAAAAGAGAAAGTTGAAATTGACATCATTTTTTCTTCAAGCAAGTTAGTATTATTAATGCATTTTAATGTAATTGTTGCACTTTCTTGCATCATGGTAATTCTGAAGTTTAATATTCATTCTCTTGGTTTTTTGTTTGCATTGTCAAGAAAACTTTTTAAGCACTTAGAGTTGGAATTCCTTAGGTAGACTTGAACTTGATGCCCCTTTAGTTGTATATAGACCTGAATTTGGGTTTGAAACAAGAAAAATAAAATTTCTCAAAGCAAGGGGGTTAAAATAAAACAGTCCAACCTCTTGGAAATACATATCCTTCCATCTGCAACCAGATTGCATATTATATCTAGACATGCCAACTTTCATACAAAAATAATATCAAGCTTTATTACCAAACAATGTGGACTTTATTCAAAACAATTCCATTTACAACAATGAGCATGTTTGCACACAAGCACGATTTACCCCTCACAAGGCAAAAAATACACATTTGATCTTTGAGTCAAATGTGTCTAGAAATACAAAATGGGTTAATGTAGACTATTATTTCAACCTTAATCTACATCTAATGATTCTCATTATGTGGTGAGGGTGAGGGGTTGAAAGGAGCTTTGCCTATCTTGTCACATTCATCATGTGCTACTCATAACAATTACATGCATTTGGAGCTCTTTGTCATTTGTTTGTCCTTGTCATTGTGCTTTTGGTCGCCTTTGTGTCCAAAATATTCATAGGTCCCCACCATGGTTTTGCTCTAGTTCATCTTTGTTTTCTGGTATTAGGTACATTCAAAATTGGGTTACCCATAAAGGATTGTCACACATGTAAAAATCCTAGACATTTTTCAAATATCATAAGGATTCAAAACTTTGCCCATTTGTAGCAAATTTCACATGTTTCTTGAAAAATACATTCAAATGAAATGAAAAGCATAAGAAAATCAAATATTTGGTTAAGAAATTATTTCCAATTTTGTTTTCAAATGTAAAAGTTCATGAATGTAACATGACAAAAAATTGTTTTAAGGGCATGAAAGGACAAGTAAAAAAAATTTCATTCTTGATCTTTAGGACTCATATAATTTATGAAAGCCATATTTACCTATTTAATTTACTAAAAAAATTCACAAATCAATATTTACAATAAAGTAATACAAAAAATCAAAAATTTTAAAGGAATATGACCCACAAAGTTTACTATTAAATTTGATTATTTTATGGTTTTGAAGGGCACAAATAACTTGTCATCATTAAAGCTAAAGCCCATAATGAAAACCAAGGTAAAATATCCAACATTTTAAATTAAAAATTCCCAAAAAAAATTAAATGAAGTTGTAGGACTTTTTACATGTCCTAAAAGTTGTTCCTAATAAGGTAACTTGATCTTGAATGTACCCTACTGTTTTCACAAGTTTGAATTGTGATGTCATTCTTGCTTGCATTCCCCCCTCCTCACACCCCCCCCCCCTCCCCCCCCTCCCCCCCCGCCCCACACCCCCCATCCCTCACCCGCCTCCTTCACAACACAGTGTAACATG
>Ga0116229_10000605_pt1 | contig 49506 bp, 44 predicted proteins | sample S1TSphgellanicum_3_FD_87313 | JGI IMG/M metagenome (GOLD analysis project Ga0116229, IMG submission 87313) | Host-associated microbial communities from peat moss isolated from Minnesota, USA - S1T2_Fc - Sphagnum magellanicum MG | ecosystem: Host-associated > Plants > Peat moss > Unclassified... | reverse complement strand
AGAGTTTTCTTCTTTTCTTTCCATCACCATACTCACAAGCAAATTTTCACTACCTTTTGAACCAATTTGCATCCCATTTCTCTTCAACTGAATTCGAATTGAATTCACTCAAATTTGAATATTGAATGAAATTCATTCAAATTCAAATTCAATGAAATTTGAATCAAATTTAAGGATCCTAATTCAATTCAAGTTGCATGCAATGTCATTCAATATTTTCATTTGAATGGAGTTTAATTTCCACAAAAGCAATTCATTTTTTTCACCAATTGATTGTCACTAATAGTGTGTAGCAATGCAGAGCCCAAGTATGATAAGTTCATATGTGAGAGTCTATAGTAGACAAGTAGTTGTTCCAATTTGAGTTCACCATTTTCCATTTGTGCACAAAAAAATGCACTCCACAACCTTACCACTATACACCATTTGCCCAAGATTATTATTTTATTGGGGAGAACCCAAGGGATGTTGTGTGTCGCAACCCCATTTTGAGGGAAGTGTGAGGTTGCCACTCACACTCCCGAAAATGGGACTTGGAAGTCCTCCGGGATTCCCAAAAATTCAGAGCGTGATTGCAGGGGTCAAAACACCTTGCATTGAGGCGTTCTTTATACCATTGGAAAGGTCTTGAAGTGAAAATGTTCAAAATGGCCTTGCATGAGCCATTTGGACATCTATAGTACAAGTTACAGTCTAAAGAAGGACCGGGAGTCAAACTGACAATTTGACTCCCGACCACTAAAAGTCGGGAATCGACCTGATCCCGGTGTGTGCAGGTGTACTACGACACACCGTTGGAAAGCTCTTGAGGAGAGCTACAACTTTGGTTTAAACCTCGTCCCAATCCGAGTTCAGGGCAAGAAGTTATGAACGCCCAAAGTCCCAAGAGTCCAAACCGGGATAGTTTCGAGACTCCACTTTGGGAGTCCTGGGAAAAAGAGCCATTTGAATACAAGTGTGACGGAGAACTGCAGAGAATACTATATGGGGGAAGGTGGTGGTTTCCCCTGAGTCCGGGCCGTGGTGAGTCAAGTGAGTCCAAGGTTGCCCGTGGCTTGTCCTAACACTGAAAATGTGCAGAATGAGTTCTAACCAACTTGTTGTGACATGCTCCCAAGTCCCTTACTAGACCCACTTGAGGGTCCAAGTACGTTAAATTGCGAAAAGTTGGGACTTGAGGGCCACTCCCGACTTCCAGCACTAAAAGGGGGTAGAGGGGCGTGCTAAAAGTCCCGGGATTAAACTAGTAAGAGGGACAAGTATTATCTCAATCGAATCTGCATCCAAAACCAACCACAAGAGCGTTAGTTCACATTCGGAAACACCCTTGGGTGTTGGGACAAGCCATGGGCACTTGGACTCACTTGACTCACCACGACCCAAACTCGGGGGAAGCCACCACCTTCCCCAATATAGTATTCTCTGCAACTCTCGATGGAGGCTACATCCAAATGGCTCTTTTTCCCGGGACTCCCAAGGGGGAGTCCCGAAATTGTCTCGGGTTGGAGTCCCAGGACTTTGGGAGCTCATATCTCCCGGCTCCAACCTTCGATTGGAGTGAGGTCTGAACCAAAGTTGTAGCTCTCCTTGAGAGCTTTTCAACTCCATGTCGCTCTCCTTCAGCAGATGACGGGAAGAGGTCGATTCTTGACTTTTAGTGGTCGGGAGTTAAACTGTCAGTTTGACTCCCGGCCCTTCTTTTGCCTATAACTTGGTCTGAAGATGTCCAAATGGCACATGCAAGGCCATTTTGGGCATGTACAGTTCAAGAGCTTTCCATTGATATAAAGAACACTTCAATGCAAGGTGTTTTGACTCTTGAATTCGAGCTCTGAGTTTTCGGGAGTCCCGGAGGACTCCAACTTCCCACTTTTGGGGGTGTGAGTTTCATCCTCACACTTATCCCAAAGTGGGGTTGCGACATGTTGGTTGGATTTGGATGGAGGACCGAATAACTAAGTAGCTTGTCCCTCTTCCTAGTTTGATCCCGGAGCTTTCAGCACGCCCCTCTTACCCCCCTTCAGTGCTGGAAGCTAGGAACGTGCCTCGAGTCCCCCGTATTTCTGCAATTTGAATGATCCAACCCCAACTTGGGGCTAACTAAAGACTTGAGAGCGCATCATTGTGCAAGGATGGGAAACACCAATGTGCGACAATAGGGTTTGTGTGTGTCATAGGGAACAATAATGTGTGGTAATAAACAAATAAATGCATAATGACAAGGGAATTACAATGATAGGTCCTAAACTTAGGAGCAATTGAGAAAATGATGATGATGAAAAATTGTGTGCAAAAATGTGTTGGTTGATTTCATTTCACAATCGGAGCCCAACCGTAAAATTTGTAGCCTCCCATTTGAACTCATAGGTTTGGATATTTGTAACTTTGTGAAAGAATTTTCTTTAAATTTTGTTGTGTGGAATGAGTATAGAGTGGACGAAATTACATTTCATTTTTAGAATATGTGATTTTTTGACCAATTTTTTTTGAAAGTAGTGATTAAGTTGGTATATAGGTAGGGGTGCAACCATATTAACATGTACCCTCAATAGTTGTAACCATTGCTTAATTTTTTGAATTTTGGATTATAGGGAAAAAAATTATAAATAAAATATTTTTTTATAGAATGTTGTTGTGAATACATTATGTACATATCATAAAAATTTGGAATCAATCTAATGAGTGAAAAATACATAATTTACCCTTTTAAAGACTTGTAACCATTGTTTAAAAACAATTTTGACTCTAAGCACAATTTGAAAAAAAACATTTATGACATATTTTTGGATTTTTTAAATATATAATTTAACATAATAGTATCAAAAAAAATTTAAAAAAATTTAATGTTTTTTGGAAAGATGTTTAAAAAATATCCTAAAAATATATATTTTAAAATCAACGAAAATGCAACGGTTTAAAAAGGCATGTGTGATTCTTTATAACATGGTTGCGTGGTTGGACTCACAATAAAGGTGATATAACACTTGCAATTTATGTTCATCACTAAATAATTCCCAAAAAATTTGGTTCAAAACAAAGAAATATTTTGAATGATATTTGTTGAAATCTTTGAAAATCAAACTTTCAACCTAGGGGAGACTAATTGGAAATTAATGATTGCCTAGCCACTAATAATCCTAGCCATTAGATTATTATAGATTTGATAAAAAAATATGCACCTTGCATACTATTCTTGATAATGGAAATTATAAAATATTCAAACTTAAATTGTCAAACTTCTTTTTTCGAAATAATTAAATATTTTGACAAAAGTTGTTAATTGTTGACAAGTAAAACATTGTTTCTCATCGTAACAACTTGAATCCCCAACTTAAAAAGGTAAAAAAAATTCTTTTATTTCATCTTTTCAAGAAGGAAAGTAGATTGGAGGCCTAATTCTCCTTGTGTAGGATGTTGGGTTGTTGTTAAAGGTACTTAATTAGAACTTGATATAAATACATCTTAATGATTATTCTTGTTTGATATCTAGATTAAGCTATTGTTAACAATAATTAATTGGATTTCAACATTGATATTATTTTATTAAACAATAATCAATAATTAAGAATGGTTACTTTGTCATAATTGATAGAGAAATTGGTTATTGGTACACATTCCTTGTTTTTCCATTATAATTTTTGGAAATGATTTTCAAACAAAAAAATTGGGCAAATGATAGGTTTTATCATAAGTACTTACATGACGATGAGAACACAAAGTGTTATAATAGCTTAATAGGTTTGCATGATTTGTTGTTGAATGTTTACTATAATTTCTCCTAAGTTTTTTGACATAATCACAAAAATTTGAATAAAACAATTGATATTTTCTTTGAAAATTTTAGGTTTTCTAACATTTATCAAAATGTTTAGTAAAATGTATTAAAAAAATGTGGTTTAGCCTATTTTGGTTGATGCAACAGAACAAGAAAAAGACATACATGGAGGAGTAAGAAGAAAACTTGTAGGTTTTACATTTATGAATAGTTAATTCACAAAATTACCCTCTAACCTTTTTTCTTTATTGTTGTAATAAATAACGTAACTTTTCATTCATTCTATTAACCTAATTTCAAGTTTTTTCTAATTCTTTACTTTCAGTCAAGATATATTAGGTACTACACCCTTAAAAAATTCTTGAATTTCTTTACTTCTAATTACTTACTACCAAATCTATTAGGATATTATGGTACTGATCATTCACAAATGGATTTTAATTAACTTGCTTGATTTCTATTGCACATTGTAAAATGACTTGGAAGTTGGGATGGATGTGTAATTCAAGGTAAATGATTGAATTATGTTAGGAAAATTTCAAAATTGAAGGAGATTATTGCAAGTTCAATATCAAGCATTGGCGGAAAGAGAGATGTGTGGAATAGAGGTAAATAGTTAAAAAAAACATGATTTTGAGTCCAATTTAATGAAGTTGTGAAAAATAATGCAACATTTGTTTGCAAGTGCCAAATCTAAATGACAACCCATCACAACTCATGTTGAAAAATATAACATGTAGCAAATTGCAACCTTGTTTGAGAAGGTCAATTCATGTAATTAATTCATAAATAACTTTAATTAATATATATATTTTATCTCTCTTTTGTTTAAATGAACCAACATTGTGATAAACTAAAATTTGAAACAAACACTAAATGAAAAATATGTGCGTTTTCACCATTTGTTAACACATAATTCATACTTATTTGTGCCTTGTTTTATATATCATTTCCTTATAGTTATTTGGTCATCATGAAACACCTTTTGACCATGGAAGTCCACCATTGATTGATTTGTAGTTATAAGCATATTTTACAAATCTAATGAAATATATATATTAATGCCCATTTGTGTCATTCATGCCTACCTAAAAACATTTAATATTTGCTTATAAATCTATAAACTTAATTCTTCACATCTTTCACATCTCTCTACCTTCTTTCTTTAGACTGAATGTAAAGAATTTGGAACAAAATTTTCAAATGTAAAAGGTGGGAGTTTTTTTTTAGCTTTGGACATTTATGGATGGATGGAAAGGAGGAATAATTATTTTCACATCACAATTCAAAATTTAATTTCCTTTGCTATGATATAGATTATACAACTTTAAGGTTTTCACTTCATAATTCTCACCACTATAAATAAATACACAAATTAATGATTTTTCTTTTGAAATTAATGCAATCAAGGAAGAATTTCTATGCTTTTTAGGTTCTTTAAGGTTTTGTGTTTTCATGCATATTGTTCAACCATATATAAAACATTTTAAGTTCATCATTGGTACCATTGTTAATATTTTATGAAAATATTTATTTTTTCCACCTTTTCTATGGGATGAGACACTAAGGTGAAACTTTTTTTGTAATTTATGAAGATATTATTCTCTTTGTTTTTGGGTGATAGTGGGACTTCAAAACATAACAATAAATTAATGCATATTGAATATTTTCAACTAATTTCCACTCATCAGAATATTATTACTTGGAGGTTAGCTGCATGGAATCCATTTGAGCTCTAAATTATGTCAAGTATATTTGGCATTGTATGTCAAGATGTAAACATTGAAAGGATTTTTGTTCAATCTAAAACCTAGAAAAATTTAGATTCAAGAGAATAATAAATACAATATTACCAAAATTCCCAACTTTAGTTTTCACAACAAAATGTTTTCCCACCATTAAAACACCAACTAGATTTTCACCATCTCCATCAAGTGTTCTATATTTCAATATCTTATCATAATCACACATTCATTGAATCGTCACCAATACAAGGTTCCATTCTAATCAAACAAGCTTGTAATTAAAAGCACATGCAATAATTACACAAGGCCAATCTTCACTATCAATAAAAATTTACAAAAAACAAGAAAAGTCATTACAGTGTACATGAGTTATACAAATGCTACAAATGTAATGTTTTTTTCTACTCCCTTGGATTGTTTTATAATTATAGGATTGTTTACAATTAATATGACCAATTATTGTACGTCCCCAATATTGTCTTAATAACTTTAATCAAAATTACCAAAACCCTAACATATTAAAGACTATTGATCAAAACACTAGAAGGAATTTTCTCTTTTGCAACTAAGAAATCAACAATTAAATATTCTAAACAACTACATAATTGATTATAGTCATAGGATATTACTTCAAACCCTATGTGAAAAAAATTGTAGTCACATAAATTAGTGGTGTATTTGACTAGTAAATCATGATGTGATAATAGGAAGGATAACATAATTTTTTCATTGCATATTTTCATCCATATGGCATTCATGATTAATAATAAAATGATGTGGATGTCCAATATATCATTTGAAAATGTGACTAGGATAATGTCATTTCATACATGATTAGATTGATCATGCAAATGATGTGGACAAAATGAAGTGTCATTACATAAATAATGTGGTCATAAAATTATTTTACAATTATTCAAAAATGATTATCAGTAATTTAATATGAATATGAATAGACATAAGGAACTAATTTTGATTAATATTACACATATAGATAATTTTAAAATATTTTAAATACATATTCCATTTTAAAATATTCAATGCAAATAAATTAGTTTTGATACATTAAAATAAATTTGAATGGTAAAAGTATGATATATTATAAATAATGGTTTATATTGTAATTAAAAAATAAAATATAGGTGTGAGATGTGGAAAATATATAATTTATTTTACATGTGTAAAATAAATATTATTATGGAATTATATTACATTATATGTGTAAGAATAATAAAATTTCAAATTTCAAAAAATTATTTAATATTTTAGTATTAAATATATTTAAAAATAAAAATAAAATATTTAGATTAAATCTATAGATTTTACTTAATATGACTAATATAAAAACATTTAATAAATAGGTTTTAGATATAATTGATTTATGATCCATTTATGTATATTTCTATATGGATAAATTATATGGATTCATATGTTTAAATATAAAAGTTATTAGTAAAATTATGGTATATTGGAAGGAAAATTGTACAATATAAAATTTTAAATGAAATAAAGGTTTAAAATATGAAATATATATTTTGTTTGTTGTTGTATTAACCACAAAGATTTTCCCATTTACAAATCATGTGTTTGAATTTTATTTTATTTTTAAAGAATTGTCATAGAAACGCTATTCAATAACAAAATCATTTTTTTTCTTTTGTACTGAATTTCGATTTTAAAAAAATTATATAATTATGTACATTGTTGAACAAAATTTACAAATAAATTTTCAATTCTTTCATTTGAACAAATTATCAATAAGATATGAATTATCAAATTTGAGGTTTTATGTAATGTTTAAATGAAATATGGTTTAAATAAAATTAACATTAAATCATATACACAAAAAGTGGGGTGGCTTGGTGATAAAGGAGTCGAAATCTATCCTTGGGGTTTAAAGATCAAATTTCAATAAATAACATTCGTTGTGGTTAACATTGAAGTTATTGACAAAATATTCAATATTTATTTAAATTATTTAAATGAGCTTAATTAGGTAAATTATGTGGTTACTTAGCCATTTAAATTAGGTTTTTATCCTAATTTAAGTGGTGACACATGTCAACAATTGATAGGATGAAAAATAATGAATTAAAAAATATTTTATTTAAAAAAATTATAAATATAAAAATTAATGTTACCCAAGTTTTTGGGTCCAATTTATAATAATAATAATAATTAAACAATGAGTAAACTATTATTATTGATTTCACATATATCTTTTATGATTGTTGTATAAAATGTGTCATATTGTGTCCTAAATGATTATTGTCCCACACAACTTGTTTGTAATGATTTAAAAGCTATTGGTCATTTTTGTTTTTTTATGGCTAGAATACTAATCATAAATTGAATCATATATTCAAATTTTTTTAATAATAAAATATCGAGTTTGACAATCAAAGGGGGAAATAATAAATAAATGTGAGATGAAACTTTCTTGTTTACATTTTTAAAAAAAATATTGAATTGAAATTGATTTGAATTTTTTTTGTTTAACTAGAGCTTATGGTTATTGAAGGAAAAATAAAATCATCCAACCACAATTTGTTTTGTATGGTGAATTTTTGCAAAATATTTTACAAATTTGACAAAAATGTGTTGTTAAAATATAAATAGTGTTTTTTCAACCAAAATTTGCTACTTTTGCATAATTAAAAAATTGTTCAAAATGGAAAAAAAATCCTTAAAAAACCAAATCAACTCCCAAAAAAATTTCAAAGTTCTAGAGTAAAAGTAGGTGGGGAACATCCAAGGAAGATTTTAGCATGGATTGACAACAATATTTAAACAATTGTCCCAAAGTCTTCTCCAAACAACAACAAAGTGAAGAAGACACAAAAATAAAATAAATAAATAAATAAATTCAAAATAATAATAATAATAATGATAATAATAATAATAATTTCCTTGTTCTTTGGGTATAAAATCCGAGCATGTGCAACAGAATATTCCAGTTTTTAAAATAAAATTTTATTTTCTATTATCATGCAGCGGTGCATGAATTTCCCATAAAGAAAAATAAATAAAAATACTGGGTCCCTCCCTAACCCATATTTGACCAAAGGTATATGCCTAGTCCTTTTTCTCTTCTCTAGTAAACAACACACGCAAAAGAAATTTTGCATCAAGTCCAATCTCTTGACAATCGTGACCATTTCCAAGAAAAAAAACGGAAAAGAAACAAACAGAAAAAGAAAAGAAATCCTTCCTACTTATCATTCATCCATCCACGAAGGTTAAAAGCTTTTTAACAAACGTACTTACTTACCGACAAATAGAACGCGGTCTTCTGTATGCTGTCATTTTCATCCACTGACATGGTGGATGAAAAACTACGTTCACGCCGGAACATATCATCCACGATCCTGGGCGCGGGGGGGGATGTGGTAAGGATGTAGTTTGTGGATGAGATATTATGGCATCGAGGGTTGTAGTTCGTCGATGAAGGAGAGAGCCCTGTTGGATGGAGTTCACCATTCTGTTGAGTTGTTGCAGATATGGAGACTGGTGGGTGATTCCTTCGCGTTATTATTATGAGAACGGGGAAGTGCCTTAGTGGATGATAAAAGTTGAATTACTGGATGAAACATCGTGTGTCGTCGTCTGAAGAACTTGGATGATTTCCTGTAAATGCGTTTGGGGCTTTCGTTATACGGGGAGAAGGTTTGGGTTTGGGAGAGACGTGCGTTTTTGGATGATAATCGTTGATTCGTAGATGAAATATCGTGTGCTGTCGTTCGAGAAGGCTCGGATGGTCTCTTGTAATGCGTTGGGTTTTCGTTGTATGGGAAGAGGTTTGGGAGAGACGTGGCGTCGGCCCGTGGCGCTTCCTCGTTCTCTGTCTCCTCCTCGCTCTGCGCTTCCTTCCTCTGCTGCTGCTGCTGCTGCTGCTGTGCTTTTGTGTTCGTTGTTGGCGCTTTTGCTCGCGGATCATCGCAATAGAGATCGTGTACGCTTTCTTTTCCGAGATCTATGATAACGTTAAAGTCACGCTGATGATTTCTCTTTCTCTTTTTTTTTCCCCACCCATTTCCCCCGAAAATTTCGCTCATTTTAATTGCCTAGATGGAGAAGATGGAGGGAGGAAGAAGCAAGAGGAATAAGGAGAGGAGGACCAGGACCAGGAGCACTACGAGGCGAAGCGACATCCATTGGAAGAGAGTATTCAATATCCTCGCGCATGGCTTTGCTCCGGAGGATCACGACGTCTAGGTTTTCTTCTTGTAAGTTTCTCATTGTGGTTTGTTGAATAAGTGGGGGAAGGAAGAAATAGAGATTAGGCTGGCACGGGACCATTTTTCGAAGACGATGCAAGTGAGATGTAGAGAGCAGGGTGGAGGAATGGAGATGATGCTGTAGATGCGAGTTCTTTTTAGAATCGGCAAAATAGTTATGGTGGATGTTTTTGCTTTTAAAGTTTTGGTTCTGCAAAAGCTAGGGAAGAGAGCAAAGGGGGGATGAAAGGATTATACAATCGCGAGGAGATTTGGAATCGTTGTGAGAATTGCCGGGTCGGGTTTTTGGGCTGAAAGGGACCTGCTTCTTTTACGGTGAGGATGGCGATGGGGGACGGGACATGCGAAAGGAAGACAGGGAAGGAGAAGGAAGAGATGTTATCAGGGTTTTGTAAGGCTGTGGCTTTGCAGTAGTTTTTTCTTTTCCTTCCTATTATCAAGCTCCTGAAGCAGATGGAGGAGGGAGGGGAAGGACAGATAGAAAGAGAAGACGAAGAAACAGGCATACGAGACTTATTAGATGGATACTGGTCTGAAATCCTGAGATCCTTCTTATGAACTTCCTAAGCCCTTTAGGTCTGGAGAAGGAGGAGGAGGAAGGAGACTAGCGCTGGAGAGAGATAGAAGCCAGCGTTGCCCTGCAGTAGGAACGTCAGGGGCTGCTGTTGTCACAGGCAGGATCTTGGAGACAAAGGAACCATGGAAGGTCAGATTGAGAAACGAGGGTTTCCAGTTACAGCCGCAGATTACAATCTTTTGGAGGAAATAGGACAGGGCGCGAGCGCCATAGTCTACAGAGCCATCTGTCTTCCCTTCAATGAAATTGTTGCCATCAAGAGCCTGGACCTTGAGAAATGCAACAGCAATTTGGTATATCTTCTCCCATCTTAATCATCCTCCTCTGCATCTTGATGTGACCTGCTCATGTGTATTTCAGCATTCTTTGTCTATTTGAGCACAAACCAACTTCTGCTGGTGTCTATTCTATATGCATTATATATCTGAATGAGCTCTCTGTAAGCTTCCTCTTTTGTGGAAATTTTTTTTCCTTCATTTAAGATTCCTTGGGTCAGCCTGAACTCCAGTGCACAGCAAACATATTTTTTGACCTCATAACACCAGTATTTTTGAACTTGCCAATGCTTAATGGCCTGGAGACCTCAATCTCTTGTTTTTCAAAGTTGATAGATGTGTAACATTCTGGATTTGAGGTTAACCTTTAGTGCTTTGATTTTAGAGTCTGTAATCTAGCGATGGCTTCCTCGCAGACCCACATTTTCTGATCCTTTATCTTAGTCAAGTCAATTTTTTTTTCCACTTAAAATCTTGAATATTCCATTTAGAGATCAAACTCGTTTAAGGCACACTCCTGGTCATTATTTAGGGCTTAAGCGTAGTCATCGAGCTAGATATTTATTTTCCTTGTGCTCAGTTTTTCTTTGTCCTTCGTGTGCCTAGTCTGGCAATTTCCACTTCCTTGGTTAATCAACCAGTTACAACACTTCAGCAAAGGATATGCACTGGTAGCTGATCAAGTCCACACCAAATGTGGATATCATTGCCTATTAGCTGTTGATTAAATGCATTTGGTATTTGTTAGCAATGGGCAAGCACAGATAGATGGTTTGAGTCATTATGGACCATTGCAATCAATAGTTTGGAATAGATAGCTTGGTTGTTAACCATTATTTTGGGATGTTTTCTTCCTGGACAAGCCCAGCTCCTTTTTAGTAGCTTTCAACTCCAACTATTGTAACTCTAACCCACCTTTAGTAAGAGAAACTAATGTCCACAGACATGGATGTGCTAATCAAGATCAGTTGTAGTAGAAGCAGAATCAGAGTGGATGAACCTAAACATGGGCCGCAGGCTTTCATGGTTGGAGACCATTAACAGGATCTGTTCTTTTTTTTCTTCTTTTTTTGTGCTGCTAGGATGAGATACGCCGAGAAGCAATGACATTGAGCTTGATCAGTCACCCAAATGTAGTGAAGGCACATGTGTCCTTCATGGTGGAGCAAAACTTGTGGGTTGTAATGCCCTACATGTCAGGTGGGTCATGTCTCCATATTATGAAAGCAGCCTTTCCCGATGGCTTCGATGAGCCTGTGATTGCAACTGTGCTTAAGGAGTGTTTGAAGGCCTTGGAGTATCTTCACCGCCATGGTCATATCCACCGAGATGTGAAGGTATTATACCAAATTGAGAAGTGAGAGTAACTAATAGACCAGATACTAGTGGCACACAACACAAATAGCTTTCTTTTCTTTAATTTTTGAAGTGAATTACAGACAGTACTGGAGTCTGACAGAGAAGCTTAATCTTGATGTAGCTTTGCTCACATTCTTGCACATACCATGAATTTGTATTCCAACGCATGCATGATCCTTGCATTCAAAACCAACCTGGAAGTCTTGGCAGGCTGGGAATATCTTGGTTGATGGAAATGGAGCGGTGAAGCTTGGTGATTTTGGCGTCTCAGCATGCATGTTTGACACTGGGGATCGACAGCGATCAAGAAACACATTTGCAGGCACACCTTGCTGGTGAGCAGTCATTGTCCAGTCATCAATACAACTCCTTAGATACCAACGTTGCACGATTAGGTGGTCATAATACAATGTCCCTCAGAAACTGGTTCAGTCACACATTATCTCTTCAATGTCATGACAGTCTTGCTTTACAGGGATGGTGGTTACAAAAGTTGGTCAAGTTATTATCCTTGTGAAGCTCTTCTGCTTGTGGAGTGTACATAGAAATTTGATGATGGTAGGTTCTATTTTGTGCATTGGAACAATTTGCAGGATGGCTCCAGAAGTTATGGAGCAGCTCCATGGCTACGATTTCAAGTGAGTTCCTGTGATGTTAATGTACAATTGTGCCTGCCTTTGTACTGACAAGCCCTGTGACTAATATGGTTTGGGCTTAAGGTGTGTGTGCTTTACATAATCTAAGTGAGGAATTTTCCATCACTGGCTGTGATTTCCCAGGCATACCTGATAGTTCTCTGAGTTTCTCTTACCCTAAATGTTGGCCAGAAGTCACTACTTATCAGGATAGTAGAGTTGCATCAGTTTCTCACTGTCATGGTTATGCCCTTTGGCTGCATCCTTGTTCCAATTAGAGCTGTTATTCAAGCAGTACACATAATGGTGATTTCTGCAGAGCTGATATATGGTCTTTTGGAATAACTGCTTTGGAGCTTGCCCATGGCCATGCTCCATTCTCCAAGTACCCCCCCATGAAGGTAGTACCATTGAACACCTCTTTATTTCCCTGGATGCAGCACCAATGGGTCCTGAAGGCCCATGAGTCTTTTCTCCAGATTTGATAGCTTCCTGGAGTTTGAAACATAGACTTCCTCCACAAGACTATATGTTGTTATGGAAGTTCACAGTAGGTCTTAGGGGGTTACTCATGACAGTTACTTATGGGTAAATTGGTTGTGAATTGTTATCTCGATGGAAACTGAACTTCTGTGCTTCATGTTTGGGAATAGGTTTTGCTGATGACGTTGCAGAATGCACCTCCTGGGCTGGACTATGACCGAGACAAAAGATTTTCCAAGGTAGTTTTTCTTCTTGCTGCTATTCCTTGGGCAACAAGTTTACGAAGTCACGTCATCAATAATGGTCAAGTTTTCAGTCTATGAAGGTTCTGTCTCAGTCAATTTCACATCAAGTGCAAAACCTCTGCAACTCCTGATTCTTTGGAAATTTTCACAGGGCCTTACCTTCAGTTTTGTCTTTGGCATAAAGGTTTTACCTGTTCTGCTGCAGGCTTTTTACTCATAAGGCATTTTACAGATTATTTCCCCTGTTTGCAGTCTTTTAAGGAGATGATTGCAATGTGCCTGGTCAAGGATCCAACAAAGAGACCCACTGCAGAGAAGCTGCTGCGACACTCATTCTTCAAGCATGCTCGCACACCTGATTACATTGCCCGCCATGTCTTGGACGGTCTAGCACCTCTCTGGGAACGAGTTAAGGCTCTTAAGGTTGGTCGAATCTAAACAGAGGGCCATCTAGAAGCTTGCTGTGTTTTTGGACGTGACATTCACAATTCTAAAGGAGTATTTTTGACATTAGAAGCTAGGTTGATGAACTTCTCTGAGGTGAAATGCTTTGCTGGGTCTAGCACCCTTCTGGAAATAGGGAATGATCTAAGCCTCTCAGATCATGTGCTTGATGTTGTACTTGATCTATTATTCAGACACGAGTGTTTATATTTGCTATCATAACTGATTGTCTATGTATCTGGGGACACTAGCTTTCTGATGCTGAAATTTAGGTGATCTTAGATTTTTCAGTTGATAAATATCTGCACTTTTATGGATTTCCATTGTTAGCACTTTATGATATTTCCTTCGAGCTTATTGGTTGGCTATAGGCACACACCAAGCCATAACACAAAGTTGAAAAAGTTTGGCACCTTGGTGATTCTTTCTTGGATTGTTAGGTTTCATCAGTGAGGTGTATGTGACAGGTTACAGATGCTGCCCGGCTTGCTGAGAAGAAGATGCCCTTTGATGAGCAGGAAGAGAGGTCTCAGGTGAGCCTGCTTTTTGGTCCTTTTTTGAGTTAAAATTGATGTGTCAAGAGAATTCAGGTCAAGATCAATAAAATTCAGTGTGCTCATGCTGGCTGGTAGTTGACACAGGGGCCTAGTCACGATCACTTCATTGTGTAGCCTTTACTTGCATATTACTTGCAACAATTGTCTTTCTGCTAGTAGATTTTACATTGTAGTGTCAGGTTTCCTGTCCTTTCAACACTTGGGGAATGCTCCCAGTGAATAGTTTTCCATATGAACTTTTTTAATGTGTCATTCACGTTGTAGTTGTGAAAATATATCATGTCTAGAAAAGAAATGCAGGGATTGGTGTTTTCTCTGAAGCTTCTTCTAGTAACATGCGGTTTTTGGGAATGCGCATTACCTTGGCCAACTTGTGTGACTGGAACACCATGATGAACTATGTTGTAACCTTTTCCAACAGACAGAATATAAGCGAGGAGTTAGCAGCTGGAATTTCAATGTTGAAGACTTGAAGGCTCAGGCTGCTTTGGTGAGTGTACTTTGACTTTCAACTTATGCATGTTTTTTGAAGTTCCATAGAAGTGCACACTGTGTCTTTCTGTACTGTTACCTGCTATAGACAGGATGTGATGCCATCTACTTTCAGCATGCAGTAATCCCAAAGGCTAGCAGAGTAGCAGTCATAAATTCCAGATTTTTAACCTTAACTGAGCTGAAATAGATCTATTTGGGCTAACAGACACATTGTTTACCATGTCTTTATTTTGGTCCACAACCTTGTGGCAGCTGAAATGAGGATACTATTGACTTTTTTGATAAGCTATGCCTCTTCAGTTCTTTCTGTATGACCTGACACCATGATTGAGTCTTCCCATTGCTGCTGGATATGTGATGGAAACTCAGGTTGCATCTTTCTATATATCTATTTCCCTGAGTTTTGAGCAGATTATCACTTAGCCACACTGACTGTCAGGAGCTGATGAAGGGTTTAGGGTTCAGGAGCAGTGGGGATGAATGGCACCTAATCACTGCCATTCATGATGGAGCTGATGGTCTGATACTTTGTGTGATTGACACTCAAGTTTATGACCACTCATCGTTGCCATGTTTGTTTTTGGTTGGCCAGAACTGATTTGATGGCTCTCCTCAGAGTGTTTTGTGGAGGTTTCTCTGCAATCATATTGATTTTTATTCTAGTGGCTAAAGCATACATACTGCAATTGAGTAGTTACCAGTGATGTGTTTCAAGGATATGTTCAGGTTGCAGGAGGCCCCAACCACTGCCTTCTATGTAGACCTCTCCATGCTGTGGGCTTAGATGCTTGCTGTACATGGGCAAGCTAAAATGGAATGATGTTGCCTGTCACAAGCTTTATACAACTTGAAAGAGGATACTATTGACTTTTGGATTGTCCGTGCCTCTTTGGGCACCAGCCAACATCAGGACTGAGTCTTCTGTTTGCATCTGGAAGTGTAACAGAAACTCATGTTGCAGCTTTCTATGTAATTGCTTGCAATGAATTTTGAGCAGAATATTTTGTACTAAGCAACACCCACTGTTGGAGCTGATGAAGCCAGTGGGAAGTGATGGTGGCTAGTCACTGCCATTCATGATGGAGGTGATGGCCTGACACTTTGTGAGGGAGACTTAGGAGGCTATGACCTCATTCTTGTCATGGTTGTTTTGGTTTGGGCAGAACTGACACCCTCAAAGTTAACTTTGAAGTCTTTTTGTGGAGTTTTCTCTGTATATTTTGTTGATATGTATATCCTTGTCTTGTTCACTTATATACACAGCATTTATGAACAGATTCAAGATGATGATGACTCCCCTCCACAGACAGTGAAAGGGGATGATGAACTTTCCAAACAGCTTGCACAGGGTGGAGATGATGATGCTGGGGACGCATTGCCCCATGTTTTTTCACCATCTGCTGAGCTTCCCAGCAGTGATGATTCATCAGCTGACAGGTTTTCAGGGCCAGTCATCATCCACTCCATAAATGCTGAAACAGCAAATGATGTAAGAACCCTGATATTTGAAAAACTGGTTCATAGAGAAGGAGATGACTCTTACTGTTGGTCTGGCAAGAATGTCCGAGTCTATGTGTCAGAGTTCTATAATCTGTTGTAGTTTGAAGTCATCTCAGCTACAATTGTGCATAGGGAAATTGTTCATGCACAAGTGATTGGAATGGTTAGATTTTTTGTTAGCAGTTCTTGTTTTTATGCCAGTTTTCAACGAGGTAACTTGAGTCTTGACCAAAATTACTGTGATCAATGGCAGAATTATGCATCAATTAAAGGTCAATTTCATATTTTCTTCTATGTTGTCATGGCTTTAAGGAGTTGAAGTGCCTAGAGATCTCTGATTTGACTTTCTTGCTTTGGAAAATGTTCATGCTCATGGATGTGGGAAATCTTCAGGCTGGGGACCGAGGAACAAGGGTTCGATCAGGACCTCTGCCTACTCCCCTGCAAGTCAAGCCTGCAAATGGCCCAAAGTAAGCATGTCTTGCAAACAACTGTTTGTCACTTTGGTTGAGCTTGAGAGTCAAAAGTTTTCACAGGATCTGGATCTCATTCACAGAGCTATTTTGCTTTAACAAAAAACTTCTCTCTTGTATTCTGGTGTCCAATAGTTGGAGACAAGGCCCTTATCACAAGAAACCCTTTGAATGGCCACCCTGAATGCCTTGGAAGAGAGGGGTTCAGATGTATATTTATAGATGTGCTCATCTCATTTGGCTAAGTTTTGGTTGGAAGGCCCATATTACCAATGGCTTGTGGGTAATTGTGTAGTCAGTGATCAGGAGAAGTATTGATATCTGACCATAGAGTACTCATGACCACTGATTGCTCTGACATTAGGGCCAGTAGGTTCAAAAGGTCTGAGGATAGGTGGAGCAGATGCCAACAACATTATTTAGAGCCCCTTCATCTTTGGCTTCTTTGAAGAATCACTCTTAATTATTGGTTACTACCAGCTCTGATCATCAATAGTGGTGTTCATCTCCAAATTTCAGACTACATTGCTGCTGTATGGTCAGCTAAATAATTAAAGGTTAATCTATTGCTAGTGGCAGTACTGTTTTCTGAAGGTGATCATTGCTATGTTGGGTCCATTTGTAGGGTTACAGCATCTGCTGGAAGAAAAGAACCCAAACATATGTAAGTCATCAATTGGACCTGATTTCATGAAGACAGGATCTAGTTCCTGCATTTTCAAGATCTCATATATGATGCTCAAGATCTGTTAATTAGCATCCTCTGTTCTACTGTCTAGCTTTATTTGTGAATGCAGTTTATTCACCACTTGAGATAAAGGACTGTGAAGGCTACCATATTCCTGATGTTGGATTGCTTGTTATCCTTCTTATGTGGATTGTTTTGAATGAATGTTGTATGAGTTCATTGGCCATGTATTCCAGTTAATTGTGGTCCAGCTGTGCAGAGGCCGGTTTGATGTCTTTGAGGATGATACGGATTTTGAGAGCCCAGGTTGGCATGGGTCTCCAAAAGCTGAGCAATGGAGAGGTGATGATCGAGACCAGGTGAAACGTGAACGGGAGGAACGAGAGCATCGAAAGTATGATGATAGGGAACATCGATGGTCTGAGGATAGGGTTCGGGAGGAACGGGAGCATCGGAAGTATGATGAGAGGGAACACCGACGATTGGAGGATCGAGATCGGGAGGAGTCTCGTCGTGGTGGCAGTGGCCCGCTTCTGCCCGAGAGAGTCATTTCAAGTGTCCGAACTCGAGATGAGGAACAAGACAGTGACAGGTAAACATTCTTTAATACTTGCACAATATTGGAATCACTGTTCTTTCAGTTAAGAGACCAGCAAAGTTTGCTTGAATTAATCACAAACAGCAAAAGTTTTTAAAGTGCCAAGGCTGTGGGGGTGCAAGTGCATGGACTACCATTGCAATAGAGCAGAATTGGCATCATGTATGTTCAATCTTTCCACCTGAAAGGGGCAATGGACAGGGTGTCCTTGATTGGGTCCTTAGCAGTCTGTGATTTGGATTCTCTTAATGTGCTATTGATCCCATATCAACAAATGTTCCAACTTCTCACATTCTTATGTAACATTCCCTTACAGGGACAAAGATCACCGTCAAGGTGGAAGGACCAATGATGACTCTTCACGGCATAGAGAACGGCCTTTAAGTGGACCTTTAACATCAACTGGCGAGCGTGCTGTTGTGGACAATCGTCCAGCCAATGGAGCCCAAGGACCTGCTAGACCTGCTCCTGGCATGTCTCTTCACCTATTTCCCACTGACCACACCTGAAATGCACATATGGATGGCTTGAATATATGCATCAATGTTGTCTGCTTTTGTTCTAATGCTTTGCTCTTACATACAAAGTGAAAGATTTTCTACTTTCTAATTCCATTATGATGCAGGAGTAAAAGTTTTAAAACCTAGGAATAAAACTCCTACATCAGAATCTTTGTCCATTATAATAACTGGGAACTGATATCTTAACGTCAGAGGATCAGAAGACAGCAGATCTGGTTTATGGGGAATCCTACAGCCATCACCCTAGAATGAGCCTGTCAAGCACTGTTAAACACTAGATTTGTGTAATGATCAATTAACAATCACACCAAAGAGCGAACCAGACAGGTGTGTGAGAAAAAGAAGTTTGGGCCAACCATTGATTATGCTTCACTATTTTGAACATACTATGATGTGGTCAGGGCTGATTTATACACTCCAGATTAATTTCATGCTCTGAAATCTGAGGACTGAAGTATCCTATCTGTAGACAGCTGGTCATTTTCACCTCTTAGTGAGATTCAGGGATTCAAGGAGTTGCAGGAACCCTGACTGACATCCATATGCATTCATGAACTCTACAATGATGTATGGCCACCTGGACATTAATATTCACCTATGCAGTTCAGTCAACACCTGGTGGTGATGAGTGTGTAAGTCAATGTGGCTGTTTGTCAACTCAATTGTCTTGACAGGGAGCAAGGATGGTCTAGAAGAGAAGTCAAAAGCACCTGTTCAGAAGGGACCAGTGCTTCAAAAAGGCCGCTTTTCTGTCACCTCAGATGATGGGGATTTGGAGGTAGGGGAGTATTTCTCCACCCTCTCCTTGAACTGATTATAGCTGAAAAAGATAGGATGACATAATTTTGGGACATATGAAGTTCATGAACCTCATTTCTGTACTAAGTGAATGTGGCCTTGGTTCTAAAATCTGGATCCCTGGTGACTTCTTATACATTCTCCTCTCTGGAAATGACCCAAAGTTGTCATGCTATATGATTGAAAGGAGGAAAGGTGAACTGTGTCTTAAAATGGTTGGGATCTATTGATCAGGCATTGTGCCAGTAGTGACAAAATGTGCTTTTTGTGTTTTGGGAAAAGCATTTGATCAAAAGAGTTTAGTCAAATTTATAGGCAGACTCCCTTTGTTTGTTCAGTATACAGTTATAATGCCTCTTGTTCCATTGTTTGTAGAAAGTATTACACCTATCCATGTCTGATGATCTGCAATCAAACATCTGGATTGCTGCAGAGTTATTGTTTCACCTGCTCATTTATAAAGCACAATTGTGCATAATATAACTGAAGTTGGTCCATGCCTAAACAGACAGAAATTTTGTGCAGACCTTCTGTCCTATACATACCTTTGTATGTGTATGACCGACTTCTCCTTGAGTTGGTCATTGTGCAACATGCCATTTTACATTACTGGTTTGCATGTAGGACTCACCACATAAAAGCCCATCTGGAATTGTGAGCTCACAGGTTGCTTAGCAATGCTATGCTGCCTATGTCTTCCAATCATTCAGCCAATTGTGTGGCTGAATGGTCCTCAGGTTTTATTCAAAAGGTTGAGAAGAAAGGATTTTAGGTCCCTCCGTCCATTCCTTGCAAGGTTTGAACCAGCAAAATGGAATTGCAGAGGCAAGAACATGAGTTTTCTCGTTCTGTTTATACAGAGACATGAAGCTGACTCTTAATAGTAACGAGTGCAGGGTCTTCAGCAGCAGCAACAAGCAGCAGCAAACCTTCCTCTGTCGTCTGCAGCAGCCCTCACCAGTGCATCAGTACCTGTTGTGGCCTTAATGCCTCATTTGCAGAATGCCCTTCACCTTGGGATTATGCAGCAGGTACTTTTGAGTCCCACATCCTATGTTTGGTCACACTTTTTGTCAGTCTGCCATATTCTGAGTCCTCAACAAGTCTTACCTTCCCTCACTAAACTGTAGCTTCACAAGGATATCTATGCTTCTGATTTGAGAGTATGCTGTTAAGGCTCTGTGTTGAGTTTGCAGGAGGCTTTGATGCATATCTTGAGTGGCATAAGCCCAAGTGATGCCACAAATTGTGAGTCACCCCAACTCTGTCCTTGTAGCTTGCAGCAGTATGCTGAAGTAGCAAATTTTTGTTACTCAGCTCTCAAAATGTCAGTACACCCTCCAAAGATGAGAATACATTGCAGCAGAACATTTGCACTTCATTTCTGCAAGGTGCATCAGTCATAGGTAGCTGTCCACTCAAGATTTAGCTTTGGGGAATTGCAGTAGCCAGTTAAGACCTGCACTTGACTGTGGCCATGCAATCCAGAACCACAATCACAGCTGGAGGTGCTGTGACATGATTTTAGCACCTTCAGGAGATGCAAGTTGGGCACTTTTGAGAAGAATTGATTATTAGTAACATGTTCATTGTTGAGTTTAGTGTGAAGCTTCGTATGAGAGAATTTTATCACATGCAACAGCAATCAAGAGTTTGGATTTCAACAGATTTTATAGTTGGTGGCTCTGCTTTGTTGTCTCAGTATTGATTCAGACAGTTTTGTGCAGCTCAACGTCTATACAATGCGTCAAAGAATTCAAGAAGCTCAAGTTTCAGTGCTTGCACAGATTATTCGGTATGTGTGTTTTCATGTGTAGTCTCACTCTGACTACCTTCAAGCCTCTCACGTTCAAAATGATTTCTCATAAGAATCTTGTTTCACATGTTCTGAAGTATTAAAACCAGGTGTTTGAGAACTTTTATTCAGAACATAATGAATTGTCCACTTGGCCAGCCTGTACCTTAGCTAGTTCTGGGAGTTGGTCTCTTTCTATTCTCCTTGACCAGTCATGCTCTTAGGAAATGCATGCACGTCCTTTACTCACCTACACCATGACAGATGCAAACAGAGGGCCTGATCTGAAACTTTAGGAACATTTTGCTCAACAGGTTTGGATCCTTGATTGTTTTCCAGTTGTTTTTGCTTGTCACATTTGCAGATGGAGGTGCTGACAGATAGGGAACGAGATCTTACTCAGCAAGTTGCTGAGTTGCAAGGGAGGGTGGCAATCCTCATGGATGAACTTCAAAGTGTCAAGTTGAAAAATGTTGGGGTATGTCAAGACTAAACTCTATATATGCCAAAGTTAGTTTAGTTCAAGGTTAAAGAGAGGAATGTTTTTGTTTTTGTGAGGTTCACCTCTGCAGGTGGAGGATTCCAGTTTCAAGGCCAGCATCATGATGTGTCATTCTGATATGGCAGGGACAATGCTAGGGTTGAGAGGTAACGTTGAAGGTCTAGAGAGTTCCTGGATAATGTTATTAGTGCCTGAAGATGGCATGTTACCATGAGACAGTAGTACACTAGGGTTCAGGGTTCCATATCATCTATTATGATGGGAAACATCAAATGTACAGAGGGATCAAAAGTTCACAGCAGGCCTCACAGTTTTTCATTGTTGCTTTTCTGTCTGCAGCTGGAGCGGAAGCTAAATGCTATCTACAACAAAGAAGAAGAGGAAAGAATAAGAAAGGAGGAAGCTGCTAAGGAAGATGGGTGAAGCTGCATCAGTACTCTATTTTGTGATCTCTGGACCTGGCAGAGATTCTGGTTGGTGTGCTGAAAGAAGCTGGAATTCTGTTGTTGAGTGTCCAAGAGAGATGTTGTTTGGTTGGGACAATTTCTCAAGTCTTTTGCCTCCTGTATTTAACAGGCAAATTTGGTTCCATGAATTGAGTTTAGCTGCAAATGCACAACAGATGGAAAGCCTTCCTCCTCAGAGAAGGTTCCTTGTGTTCCAATCAATCTTTGGGTCAAACTATGGGCCTGAAGCAAATGTGCATATCAAGGAAACCACTCCACGTTTTGTGCATCTGGAGTCTCTGAGAGACATCTGGATTGAGTCCCAGTTGTAGGTTTAGGCATTTGATATTGTCCAGCATCTGGGATGTGAAGGCACTTTCTTCAACTTTGGTTTTGTTAGGCCAATTTTTACATAAGGTGCTTGTACTGAAGATGCTCCAACGGGTATAAGTCTCTGCTGCTAAATCCTGGAACCACCCTGTTTTCTCCAACGTTCTATCTGAGAAGTTCATCCTATGAGCAGTTGAAATATTCTTGGAGCATGATGCCACATTCTGAACATTGGAATACTCTTTTTGTGCTTTGCTTCATTCATTTCCTTCCTCCATACTTTGAAAAGAAAGGTAAATGGAAATTCTAGTGATCTGTTAAGAGAGCTAATAGTAGAATTCTGCGTGATCTCTCAATTTTGAATTCATTTGGAGGGAAATCCTTGTTAATACTACTTATGGTGTTATTCCTCAATGTCTGATCCAGTGAGTCTTCGGGCCAGCAGTATGACTAGGCTCACCCTATTCTTCTCTCTTGTGAAGAATAGGCCCTTAAGTTGTGGTTCTTACAGTGCGGGGTGTATCAGCTGTGCTCCCAGGAAACTCTTATCCAGTGACTGACTACTGGACCTACAATTACCGAGTTATCAACTTTGGTGAGGCATCTTCATCATTTCATCACAGGTGGAGTTGAACAGATTCTGGTGAGACTCCTTCCCACTCTTCAATTTTCAATACCTATACCAGAGGTTGCCATTGTGTGTGAATCTAATTCAGCCCTCTCGTGTTGAATATATGTATTTTCAGGTGTCAAAAAGGGTTGGTCTTTGAAACCTTCAATCTCAGATGTACTAGACTTGAAAAATCTCTTGATTTTGAGTCTTGTTTTTTCACTCTCTTTGATGAACTCTGTTTTATGATCTGAAATGCAAAGATTGGATGGATTTATCTTATGAATTAGAGTCCGGTCTGTGAAATGTTGAAATTATTTGGTTATATGATAATCTGTCTATTGATACACAGAATATAGAGTTTGGCCTCCATGCTGATGTGCACTACTAGTGATGATGAAATGACCAAAAAAATGAGTTGAGTTTGTGGAAAATAAGTTCCATTTGAATGAAAATATTGAATGACATTGCATGCAATGTGAATTGAATAGAAATTCAATTCAATTCAATTTAAAGTAATTGGTTTAAATTGAATTTGATCAAATTATGAAAAAGCACATGTTTAATTTACGTCTTCATATTCGTATCAGTGGGTAGGTGAAAAGAGTGTAGTAGTTAGGCTTGGAATTTCACATGGAATCATGAAGTTGATGATCATGTTGATTGTTCTCATATACTTGTTTCACCTAAACAAATTCCAATTATCATTGTCACTACAATTTTCGAGTATCACGTTTGCTTTCTTATTTGGTTTTGTAAAGTTGTTTGTCCTTTTAATGATTGATTGTGTTTTGTAGTGATAAAAGTTGATCATTGAAAAGCCAAAAAAAACCATGACATTAGAGTTTTTTCCTTAAGTTGTAAGTGTGTTTGATATTAACACTAATGCATTTTGGTATCCACAGCAATTTAGTTACAGCCTTTGGGTGTTGATACTACAAAATAGCATTTGTTAGATGTGTTTTTATAAGGATAACAGAAAACAATTGCTACTTTGTAACATCAACACCCAAAGGTTGTAGCTAAATTGGCATGGATATCAAAATGCATTAGTGTTCATAGGAATGGAGTTTGAACTTTGAGAGCTCTTCGTCTTAAAAAGGTTCAAGTTGTTGGTGGGGTCATTTTGGTCTCTTTTCAAATTCAAACCAAGTGAAACTTTGTTTTGGTTAAGTACTAGTTATAGGAGCAACACAAACATTCTTTAACACTCTTGGTTACATTTTTGTGTTTTACAAGGCACTTGAAAAACTTTCTTGGTGTATTTTGAAGGCACCTTATATCTAGGAAAATACCTCCTACAAAATTGAAGGAATATTTTATGCCTTCTCCTTAAGAATTGGAGATCTTACATTTATGAGTAGGTGTAAGAACCCTCCCCCTCATATAATTTATGTATGCACTATGCATGTTTAGGTTAATGATAATTTTCATTTCATGCTTTATGATTGGGTGAAGTTCACGATTCATGGACATTCCCAAAATGCATGTTAAACTCAGCTATTGCCTTGTCCTAGGCCCCTTATTTTGAGAATGCCCCCCCCCCACCCTAGGGTTTTACCCTACATGTTGTATCCTACATTGAATTTGTTAATCATATTCTTTACAATTACTATTAACCAATGAGTTCTCAAGACCATTACTTGTCTTCATAAAGTTTTAATTAATTTGACATCTTCCATGTAAATTTGCTTTTAGTGTGTGTTGGGAACTTCATGAAATTAGGTTTACTTCTACTTCTTTTGGTTTTCAAATGATATTGTAACTTGGCAATGGATTCTAAAATTATGAGTTCTACAAATGTGGCATATGAAATGGCTAGTTCAAGCAAGCTAAGTACTCTACAAGTAAATGGCTTGTAATAATCATGATCCTTCTCATTAACGTTTGTAAGACCCACTATTAGTTGCAAAAAAACATATGAAAAATTTAAATGTTGAAAATCGAGTTATGTCATGACCTATGTTGGGAGGGTAAGTGTAAATATACATATACCCACCATGTAAAACAAGGTAATATAAATGATTTACACTTACATTATCAATCTTTTTGGAATTCACATCTACCGTGGCCAAGGTTTCTTTTTTCAATTTTGTGAAGTAGGTGAATTAATGATCATCCACAATAAGACTTAACCAAGTTTGACTAGTGGTCAAATGGCAAAGTAGAATTTTTTGCAAACCTTATGTATTGCTAACATGCAAGAACCTACCATCATTATACGTTAAGTTCAAATTTTTTCTGTTAAAATATCGTGACTTTTGGCCCTTTTTTCAAAAAATAATCCTTTGGACATTGTTGATGGCTATAGATTATTATTATGGCTATTGATTATTGTCAATGGCTATTAACTATTTAAAGGTTCAATTTTTAGAGTTTACGATTTGGGCCATTAGGACTTAACTTTTAGGGTTTAGAGTATGGGTTTTCAAAGGTTAGACACTAGAGTTTAAGATTTTAGGGTTTTAGGTCTAAGTTTTAAAGTATAAGTTTGGGTTTTTTAGGGTTTTATTTTTAGGGTTCAAATGGATATTTTTTGAGTTTTATTTTTAAGGTTTAGGGTTTGTGCTTGTTACAAGTTGAATTTAGGGTTTAAGGTTTTGTCTTTTGTGGGTTTACATGTTAAAGTTTGGTTTTAGGGTTGATCTTTTTAGGGGTTGAATTTTAGGGTTTGGTTTAAGGTTGGTCTTTCATGGGTCTTTTGTTAAGGTTTGGTTTTAAGTTTTAAGGTTTAGTTTTTTAAAGTTGAATTTTAAGGTTTGGTTTAGGGTTTAACTTTGATCTTTTGTGAATCTCGATGTTAAGGTTTGGTTTTAGGTTTCAAGGTTAGGCTACATACGGGTTGAATTTTAGGGTTTAAGTTTCATCTTTTTAAGGTTTGTATGGTTTGGTTTTAGGGTTTAGGTTTGGGTTTGTTAAAGTTTGAAATTTAGGGTTTTAGGGTTTAAAGTTTAGGGTTAAACTTTTTAGGGTCTAAATTTTAAAGTTGTTTATAAGATTTAAGGTTTAGCTTTTTAGGCTTTGGTTTTATAATTTAGGGTTTGAAATTTTATGGTTTCAGGTTTAGGGTTTAGGGCTTAATTTTCGGGTTAAGGTTTTAAAAGTATGGTTTTCAGAATTTAGGGTTAGGAAATAAAACATTAAGGTTAAAATGATGGATTGTACTTTTGTTGAATATGTTTTATATTAAGGCTAGGGTTGGTACTTAAAATGTAGAATAAGATTCCCATGTAGGACTATATAAGGAATAGGTCTTTTTTTTTTCCTCTCTTGTTTTCATTTTAAGCCTTGAGAAATGTCTTCCTCAAGCTCTTCAATTAGTGATAATGCCACCTCATCTTCAAGTGATGAAGATCTTTTGTGAGTCAAGATGACCTTGTCATTTTTTAGATGATGGCAACAATGGCTTCCAACACTAATGATTTGTTCAATTCACATTAAATGGAAAAAGGAGGGGGGTCGATCTATCAACCCGACCCTTGGTGTCCAAGATGTTCTAGGTATGATGTGAGCCACACTAGCATTATTTAAGTCAATGATAAACTTGACACTTGAGGAATTTGATGAGTTGGCTTCTCATGTGATCCCTACCATTGAAGCCCATGCTAGATCCACATGTGAGCTTTTTTGTTCATATTTTATGTTTTCAGTTCTGAATTTTTAGGTTTAGGGTTAAGTTTTTAGGTCTGAATTTTTTGGTTTACATTTAGGGTTAGGGTTTTCAGGTTTTAATTTTAGGGTTGTGAGTCTAGTTTTAGGGGTTAGGGTTAGGGTTAAGGTTTTCAGGTCTGAAATTTAAGGTTTAGGCTAGGGTTTTTAGGTCTAAAATTTAGGGTTTAAATTTAGAGATTTATGTTAGGGTTTTCAGGTTTAAAATTTAGGGTTTGGTTAAGGTTTTCAGGCCTGAAATTTAAGGTTGGGGCTAGGGTTTTTAGGTCTGAAATTTAGGGTTTAGGTTTAGGAGTTTAGTTTACCGTTTTCAAGTCTGAAATTTAGGGTTTAAGCTAGGGTTTTAAGGTCTGAAATTTAGGGTTTAGATTTAGGGGTTTAGGTTAAGGTTTTCAAGTCTATAATTTAAGGTTTAGGTATTGGGGTTTACGGTTAAAGTTTGCAAGTTTAATGTTTTGTTTTGCATCATAATAAATGAAGGCCCAATTATATCAGGGAGGCCATCAAAATTGGCGCCTAAACAACATCTCTTGAATTTCATTCTTTACATGAAACATGACAATATGACTATGTATGATGCCTTTATGTGGAACTAGTCAAAGTCTACATTATCTGATGATGCAATATTCATTATATCATGCATCAACCATGCACTTGAAGATGAAATACAATGGCCCACACTCAAGGAAAAGGTTACTTTGGGTGGACATATGTGAAAGATACCAAGGTGTATTGGATTTATTGATGGCACTTTGAATGAGATTCGCAAGCCTTGGCAAAATGAAGCACATTGCATACGGTTTAATGAAAAAAATATATGAAATGAATAACATGGTCATTATAAACCATTGTGGGTTGTTCATCTACATAGACATTTGGTTATCCTAGCTTTTACCACGATGTGAGTATCTTGCGACATTCCAATGTTTGTAGGAATTGACATCAATATTTCACCCATGGTGATGACTACTTTGAATACCTATTGGGAAATCCAAGCTATATGGGTGAGGAGATGTTTATTATGCAGAAGATAGGGCAACAAGAATTCATGCTAGATGTTGATCATGCTGCAATGCAAACCTGCAACAAAATGCATGTAGGTTTTAAGGTGCAAGTGGAATGGGGCATAGGTGGGTTGAAAAGGAAGTGGAGGCACCTCATGAAGACGTTTTATTCAACCAAACTAAAATATGCACATTTGTTCTGAGCTGCAACTCTCTTAACTAATTTCCTACATGAGAGACGCATGGACCTCACATATGATGTTGTTGGTGATCAAATTGCTAATTGAGCTACACGTGGTTGGGCCAGGGACTTTTAGCTACATGTGTAAAATAGCTTGAACCCTTGATTAAATTTTTTTTTTGGTGATAACACCTAGTTCCCTAGTTGCTTTCAAATTATTAATTTTCACCTTATTCAACTTTTCATTATTGATCTCCACCTTACCAACTAGGAAGGCATCTTTTAAAACCCTTACATTCCAACCTCACTTGAATTACCAAGTTTTTAAAGTTGTAGAGCTTAGGGTAAGGCCTCAAGGCCATAATTAAAGTCACACACATCCACTCTATCAAAAAACTTGAATCGTGTTGGCTATAAAATGACAAGTAATTTTTTAGAGTTACATAAGTACTTGGGTAGCTAGATTCAAATAAACATTATAAACTTGAACACCATCAAATCCAGGAAAAACAAATTTCAAATGTGTTTGAATGTCATACTCATCAAATTAAACATTATTAGGGTTTTTGCTTGACTTGTAGATCATAACCATAGGTTTTTAACAAAACCCCTAACCTTCAAACATGTAATATATCACCAAAATTCAGGGCCACATTCAAAAAATCATACAATTCATCTGCATTATCAAAACACTTCATTAATTCTGGTTATAGATGGATAGGTAAACTTTCAGGGGACCTTAAAATACTTGTGCAGATGCATTGAAATAAACAATATAGTTTGAAAAGGCTTAGATCCAAGAAGATGAGTTTGAAGTTTATTGAATGCCATACTCATCATGGTTAACATATTAAGGTTTGTGTTTGAGTCGTAAACCCTAAACACATGTTCTAGCAAAAGGCAAAACCCTTAATTTCTAAACACTTGGTATATTACCAAAATTGAGGGGCATACAAAAAGTCACATACATCTTCATTATCAAAATACTTCATTAATCTTGGTTGTAGATGGACAAGTAAGTTTTTAGGGCTACATAAGTACTTGAACACTTGCATTGAAAAAACCATTAAAAACTTTGATGTCATCAAATCCAAGAAGACGGGTTTGAGGTTTGTTTGAATGCCATATTCATCAAGGCCAACATTATTAGGGTCTATGTTTGAGTTGCAGACCATAAACACAAGTTCCTAACAAAAGACAAAACCCCGAGGTTCCAAACACCTAGTACACTACCAAAATTTAATGGCGTATAGAAAGTCACACACATCCACGTTATCAAAATACTTCATTAATTCTAGATGTAAATGGACAAGTAAGCTTTTAGGACTACATAGATGCTTGAGTAGTTGCATTGAAAAAAACATTATAAATTTGGATGTCGTCAAATCCATGAAAACAAGTTTGAGGTTTGTTTGAATGCCATATTCATCAAGGCCAACATTATTAGGGTCTTTGCTTGAGTTGCAAACCATAAACATAAGTTTCTAATGAAAAACAAAACCCTTATGTTCCAAACATAAGGTAAATTACCAAAATTTAGGGCCATAATGAAAGTCACATACATCTGCATTACCAACATACTTGAATAATGTTGGTTTGAAAAATACACAAATTTGGGTTTATGTTTAAGGTGCAAACCATAAACAAAGGTTTTTACTTCATGACAATACCCCTGGCTTCCAAACTCAATGTCAATGATTAAATTTTTACAACTACAAGTTTTAAGGTAGGGTTTTAGGACCATGTTTAGACCAACACACATCAAATTCATTGAAAACTTCAAGGGTTTATGGCTGCAAACCAAAAGTTAAGGTTTTAAGAATATGTAAATACCCATACACAACAACCCAATAAAGATTTCAATGTTTATTGAATCGTAAAACCAAGAAAAGGTTTAAAGATGGGTTTGAATTCCCATACACATGAAAGTTAACTACCTATCTAACAAGCTCAAAAAAATATGAAGTTTCAAACCCAAACTTCAAACTAAAATCTCAAATGTTTGCATCCTCTAGGAAGCAAAGCTTCAAGCATTGAAGTTCAAATTGCAAACATTGTTTCAAAGACCGCCTTGGAAGTCCTTGGGTAACAATAGTGTTGCAATAAAACAAATTGTGATATTTCACAATGTTTAGGGCCTGCCATTCAAGGGGCTCACCCATAACTGTATGCCATTCACGGTTTATTTGATGAAGGGACCACATCATAGATGAGTCCAAAGGCAATTTTGGGAGGACATGTCAATCACAAATGCATCCATTAAAGGAGACAATAATTGGTGTTTTGGGTATTCTTTGGGTTTTCACGGCTATGGGCACGTCTTGAGGATTTAGGGTTTGGGGTACAAGGCACAATTTTTGGAGTTTATGGAGGTGAAAAAGGGTTTTCAATTTTTGGAGACAAGACGAGATGTTTTGTTTCTAGTTGTGAAGGCTCAAAAAAAATTTGCTTCAAGGATTTTTTCACCCACCCACCAATTAGGGTTTGGAAAAAATCACAACCCTTGCTTGCAACATGCAAATAATGACCATAGCAATAGGAGAATGTTTGCCAAAAAGAAAGATTTGAGCAAGAAAATCAAAATACTCCTCTTCTTATGTACCTTAGGCTATCAAAACCATCCTTGGTGTATGATGGGCTAAACCTCATCTCAAAATGTTGCAAGTTTTCCTTGTTGTTGGGCTTAAGATAGGACAACATTCCTCATAATTCCTTCCCTCCTTAGAACGTTTCAAAGTTCGTAAGTCTCAAAGCTCGCAAAAATGGCGATTTATAGATTGTTGCAGACCATTGAAGAGCCTCAAAAATGATGACCAAGCTTTTACAAACATAGATTGTATAAGGTGACAAGACATAGGAGGTTGTAGGGCTATTGGTTATGGCAAGAAACAAATATAACTTTTGGAATGATGCAAGCCAAGATGATCAAGGTGTTGCAAACGTAAACTAAATAGGTGACGAAGATGATTACAATGCGAACATAGAGATAAGCAGGCAAAGATGACCACTATGGGAAATAAGGCAATAAATGCGAGCTTTTTTGGCCAATGCACAAGTAGGAAATTTGGCATGAAATTGAGTTCATGTCAAGTCTTGTTTGAAATCCGAGATTCAAGGCCCATTGGGCCCATGTGTTATTTTTTAGTGTTGTCTTTGAAGTTACATTCCATAAATGGGCCAAACATGGGCTTCTAGTGCCATGTTTGCCTCACTTTATGGATAATTTTATTATATGACCCAAGTTGTTTTGAATGCCAACTTCCAACTTCCAACTTCATCCACAACATCTAGGACCCTCCTTTTGGCCTCATGGTTTGGATGGAAGCTAATAAGCTCATGTACAGAAATTTTTTAGCATCAAACTCCTTTTCATTTTTGTTGCCTTCTCCATGTCTTCATTTCTTTTTGTATTTATTGAGAAAGGTGACCTCAATGAGGTTAAAGAGTTTTCCCTTCAAATTTAGGCACATTGATGTATTTTGATCCAACCAAGCAAGGGGCAAAGAATAGCTCTAAATCTTGCAAGAACAAATCTTCCTTTTTTTCAAAATTTTACATGGATTTGCATGGTTTACACTTATATGGAGTGTAAATAAGTTCACTACTTACACAACATGTATGTCTATATGTGCACACCACTAGTCATGACAAAATATCATCAAAATATTTCCTTCAAATATTTCATAAACTCTAAAATCTTGTGCAATATTCATGCACATGTGGCATAAGATTCAAGATTTGCAAGTCACCCATGTATTTGAAGTTTTTTCCTTACGATCCGTAAATTGAGGTTTATTAGTAATTAGTTTGCTTAGACCTCCAAAAGAACATAAGACACTAGTGAAATGTGAAAATTTCATAGCATGAAATGCGATGAAAATGATATTTGTCCTCATAAAAGCATTTGCAAGTTAAGTCTCCACAATTACTCTAAACTAGTATTTTTGAAAATTAAACGAAGTATTCAAGACACTTTACCTAAGAAGAGCTTCAACAATATGGTTCAAACTACTCCAAAAGTTAGAATGTGGTTGCTGATGCTGGTCATAAACACATTATGATACTCCGTTATAGGCCATTTACATTGTAAGTTTTTCTTTGACAAAGGGATACTTTTATGCACTTCTCGAACAACGTACTTTTACGTTCCTATTACAATCTTAATAGTATAATCATTGTTGACTAGTTTGCAAGGGAGTTTTACTAAGTTATAGATCCTTTGCTTTGCCCAAGTGCAAGAGCAGCAAGCTTTTGCCATCGCTAACCATTGGAAGATGTGAATCTGACAAGCCAAGGTGGTTGCATTCTGATGCTCTATAGCCACAACATCTGGACGTTAACATTCACATGGTAGTTATTATTTGCTAGGGGAGCTGCTTTAACAATGCATTGCCACAAATTGTCATGCATTGACAATAACATTCATGTGGATTAAAACACATGAATGTCCTTTTGTCACAGGTTTTGATATGGATTTTCTAATTCAAAATCAAATCCCACCTCAGACTTTTTCCTATATGCATATTAATAACAGCAGAAGACTGCAATACAAAATCTCAAAGTGCGAAACAATGAAGCTACATTAGCACAATAAGAAGACAGAGAAACAAATTGTGGAAAATTCAAATGGCCCATCATTCAAATCATTAACAGCTTTCCAAAAAACTTATAAAAAATTGTACAAAAGAGGGTTGACAAATAAAGCATTGGGTGGATGAGAGTGGTTAACCTCAAAGAATCAAGAGTTGAAGGACCTGTAAAACATAAAAAACATGGCTCTAAATGGTGTCATTGTCATAAGCCTGTAGCAGTTGTAGGATCATTGTCATGTGACATGATGTTGTTTGTTTGGGGATGAAACAGTTGTTGTCACCAATGTGTCTTCATCTTCTGTTCCGCATCTCTTCCTATCCCCTTTCCTTAATCCCACTCTACTAAACATGTGGGGACCATGAATCATCTGTGTAATTGTGTCAAGTGTAAAATCCAAGGAGGACGGTGGTGTGTACAGAGCACATCTGCAGTTCTGTAATTGATGCTCATGTCTCTGGTATTTTTTTGTTGTCCCAAGGCTCTGATACGCATTGACTTCTCTGAAAATTGATAAGCTAACTGCCACTGGGTATCATTCTTTGGTGTTTTTCCTTGCAGTACATGTACCCCATGCGTGTTTCTGACATTCGTGGGCTCAATGAGACACTGGCTGATATTAGATGAAACCATGTTCTTCTTCATCTGTGTTTGTCTCTCTCTCCCATGTCTCATCAATGATTGGAAGCCTGGTGAAACTAAAGGAGGGAGTGAGCTCAAAAGGTGATGGAAAACCTGGCAGGTATGGAAAGTTGCATGCATCCACCCAAGAGGTTGGATCTTGAGAAGGTCTGTTGTTGACTGGTTGTGATGAATGTTGTCTGTACATCTGAGTTTGTGTATCTGAGCCTTTTCTTGAGTCTTTTATTCCTGCCAAATCTGAGCACTCCTGGTGTCGGAAGCAACACACTAAGTGATCATTGACCAGGCCTGCTGCTTGCATGACAGAGCACATCACTGTAGGACCCACAAACTGGAAACCTCGTCGTACTAGCTCTTTGCTGAGTGCCTCTGACTTGGGAGTTTTGACTGGAACTTGCTTCTGCAGTTTATAGTGACTCACAGTTGGCTTGTTGTTCACAAAGCCCCATAGAAAGGAGCTAAAGGAACCATACTCATCCACAACCTGCCCAATGCGCACCATTTCATCCAGCCCAACTACCACAAGTAAGTGTGCATGATGCCTTCATGTTGGCAAACTCTAGAAGTTTCCAAATAGGAAGAAACACAGTTAGTTGCTGTTGTTTTCATTGTAAGAGAAATGACTTGTACAAACATCTTTGAAATTGCAGAGAAAATTACAGAGAAATCTCCACAACAACAATTCTGAAGGTAACATGAACAATGAGGGCAGTCAAAACCTTACAAGAGCTGCTCACAAAGTGTCACACCATTACCTTGATAACAAATAGTAGTGATGAGCTACCATAGCTACCCAACTGGCTTCATAGCTCCCAACAGCGCGTGTAAATTAAGTAAATACTTATCCGTTGCACTAGAGGCAGCTGATTGTGTAAATGAATCTGCTTGTGAATCCTTGATGATTGTAGCAGAGCTGTTCTCTGCTACAATCATCTCCTCCTTTGACTGACTTATTGTGAAATAGGGATATTAATTATGATACATGCAAGTTCTCCCTTTCCTCTGTCACACCTTAGTGTAGACCCATACCTCAAGAATCCGCTTGGCATTCTCAACAGCTCCCCGCACTTTGGACTCTGGAATGCAGATGGAACTATCTGACTTGAGAGCTGCAATCTTCTCTTCATCATACTTTGCCACCACAGCTGGATCAAAGTCTTCAAACCTGGCTCTGTAAGATCATGCACATCAATATATACTCAGCCACTGGGAAAAGTAGCATGCATCTACTGATTGCATTATATGCCTAAATCTATGAGGGACCCTGATAAGCACGCACAGTAACTAGCATCTTCGGCAATCTTGTGTCTCACAGCACTGCAAGTGGCAGTTCATGTTACCTGAAGTTCTCTCGAAGGGAGAGAATTCTGGGTCGGCTCATCTCTGCCTGTGCACCTTCGAGCACCAACAATTCAAATAGAAGCCTATGATACCTCCCAACACCCTGACAGTGAGAAATCCTCGAGGGACTCATGCATTGGAGAAAGCTAAGCAATCTGGGCATCATCATCATCATGAAGACGGAGATGATGATGAGAAGAATATACACAAAAATGCATTACTTGGCAGACAAGTGCTGAGAGAGGACATACTTATCATCATGGACAGGAACACCCCACTCCTCATCATGATATGCAATGTAAGCTTCATCTGAATTCCATGCCAAATCGCACATGTTAGGCAAACAGAAAAGGGAACAGGCTTGTATGAGAGACGCAGGAAATCAATCAATCTGTGACCAGGGAACATAGTACATATTGACATCCCATCTCTACACTTCTCAAGGATATAGAAATGTTGAGCTGCAAGGACCAAAAGATTGCAGTAGACAATCCAGAAAGCCAGCTTCTCTAATGGACACAAGCCAAAACCGCAAAGATTGCAGTCCTAGAGACTGCAGAAGAAAGTCAGAAGAATGTGAGGCTTTCTTCTCTCACCAAGAGAACCCAAAACTGCAACAATTGCAGTAGAGGTTGCAGAATGCGAGGCTTTCTTCTCTCACTGAGAGCACCCAAAACTGCAAAGATTGCAGTAGAGATTCCAGAATGGCAGGATTTCTTCTCTCACTAAGAGAACCCAAAACTGCAAAGACTGCAGGAGAGATTGCAGAATGCCAGGATTTCTTCTCTCACTGAGAGAACCCAAAACTGCAAAAGAGTTTTGCAGCAGAGATTGCAGAACTGGTGGACCCATACATCTTGTTCTTCTTGTTCTTCTTCTACAGATGCTAGAGGGAATCTGACATACCACTCTGAGAAGTGATCCAGCCACACCGTTTCTTGGCACTGAAAGTGGGTGGGGAGACATGAGGAAGCAGCTGCCCCTCAGGCACAATGCAGCTTGCTTTCACCAAGCATGGGTTGCGGCCATAACCAGAAATGCGAAGCTTTCTCTGCTCATGAAACTCCTGCATCGCCGTCTTCCTTGGTACTGGATAACTCCCTGACACTGAAGGTAGCTCAGAGCTGCTCTGCCGCCTTCGCCGCTGCTGCTGCTGTTGCTGCTCTCCATCGCCAGAACTCACAGCTGGGGAAACCTGACTGCAGCGGCTGTTGCTCTTCGTCAGTGTGGTTGTCACTGAGCGCGGCTTCGGAACCACCACAGGCGTGAGCAATGCAGCAGGCGAAATGGGTGGTGCGCATCCTGCAGGGCGGCCATTGCTTTTGGAAGGAGTTTTGGCATTGTTGCAAGTGCTGGAGATGGGAAGAGGAGACGGAAGTTTGGAGCCCTTGGAGAGAGAAGAAGACAGAGGGAAGAAGAGCTGCTGCACAGGCTCGGCAGTCTGTCTAGCGTGCTGGTCTACAGAAGACGAGAGAGCTTGGGTCGAGCCTGGAGCTTGAGCTGCCGGAGTTGGAGCTGCTGTAGAGCAAAGCTTCTTGAGAGAGGAGACGGAGGCGGAATACGACATGGAAGAACCTTGCAGACGGTTGGGTGTCTTGCTTCGTCCTCCTTTCTGTGCGGTAAGAACTCCCGACGGCAGCAGCGCCACTAGTGGAGTATTGACGGGCCTCTCTCTTGGGCCTGCGGACACAGACCTCACGCTTTCCTTCTGGACTGGAGTAAGCATGGAGGACGATGAGGACGAAGACATTGTGGGATTCTGAGACTTGCTGGAAGAGTTGATCTGCTTACTAGGGAGCCCCTTGGCAGGAGTTCTGGACGGAGTTTGGCTCCGAGTCTTGAGACGTGAGCCGTGATCCATGTCGTCGCTTACCACCACCATAGCTACTGCAGGAGAATGATACACAGACCCTTTTTTTCTTCTCTCTCTCTCTCTCTCTTGTGGAAATGCTCTGCTCACAATGCTTTGCCTCAGGCTTCATACCAGAGCTTCCATGCACATTGCAGTGCAAGGAGATGGCATGACGAGCTAGCTAGGTTCCTCCACAGTTAAGGTTCATCAACAGACAGACCTCCTCTGGAAGCTAGAAGAACATAGTCAATCTGTTTGCCAGGTTTTGTTTCTCGCAGCTCATAGCAAGAAGAAGAAAACCCAGCTGCAACAACAATCCACATAATCCATCCTTCCCTGCGCAGCAAGCAAAAAATCAGAAGGCAACTGCATTCTGTCTCTTCTCAGATTTGCTGCTCTTCTGAGGAAACCCATCTCACAACAATTCTCCCCCCAGCCACAAAACACAAACCCAGTTGGTCATCGTCCTCTTCGTCGTCGTGGGTGGCAATGCTCGCATCATGCTCGTTCCAGCAGACTAGGCTACAACAACAACAACAACAACAAGACTAGTGCTCTTCCCTAAAACCAGATGCAACAACAGCACAACAGCACTATGCAGGAAGAGCAGCAGCTCCAGCAATGTAAAGTGTGGGTCTCTTCCTCCCTGTTGTCTCGTCCAAAAGGGGAAAGAAAGAAAGAAAGCTTGCAGAGAGTGAGAGAGGGACGGAGGCGCGCTTCCTGGCTGCTGTCTGTCTGCTGTCTGTCTGTCCGTGGCTCTGACACAAAAAGGTCCCGATGAAAACCGACAGCGCCTTTCATGGATGGGTCCAGAATATTCCGCTTTATGTTGTTGCCGTGTTGATCCCTGCTGCTGTGGTTGGTTTTTCTTCCGTCCTCCTCGTTGCTAGTGTTTCTTTCCGGGGAAGAAGAAGAAGAAGAAGAAGAAGAAGAAGACCTTGGCAACAAGAAGGTCGTCTCGCTGTTGGGTATAGAAAGATGGAACTGATGATGTCGAAAAAGCTCCAGCTACCCTGAATACTTCTCTCACTCTCTCTCTCTATCTCTCTCCATTTGGTTTGAGAGTTGATGACCAGATTTTGATCCTGTTGAGCAAATGGTTCCATTGAGGAAGGGCCTGCCACACAGACCCAGAGAGGGAGGATGTGAAGCTTCTTCATAGCTGCAGAAATTCCAAAACTATGCAATTATGGCGTTGTTGTTGAACAATGCTTGCTGTAAGAATCCTTTCTGAAAGTAGCTCTTGTCATGTTTTTGGTTTGGGAATTCTTTTTAGATTGGTGTATGAGTTTCTTCACAAGTGAGCATTACATTGCCATTGTATTTTAGCAGCAGTAGCAACCAACTCTGTCGTGGCATCAAAATCAGTGATGGAAAAAACCTTCAACTATTTGTGACACAGAAATGCTACACAAGGATTCATGTCTTTCTGCTGCACTTGTTGTGTTGTTAGAGGAGAATTCTTCTGCTGCAATCTCAGAGATATTGTACTAATTTACTTGACACCTAGCAGGAGCTGATGAAATCAGTGGAGGAGTCATGGCAGCTGCTCATGAGTCGAGACAATGATGATCAGTCACTTTGTGAGCTACTCTCATAAGGTTTATGTCTGCACCCATCCTCTCATTACCTTCCTATTCTTTTGGTGCAATTTTCTCTGCAATCTCATAGAATTGTGTGGAGTTTTCTCTGCAATCTCATAGAATTGTGTGGAGTTTTCTCTGCAATCTCATAAAATTGTGTGGAGATTTCTCTGCAATCTCATAGAATTGCATGGAGGTTTCTCTGCAATCTCATTGAATTTTTGTCTTTCATAATTTTATTTCTGTTCCAACCTCATTTTTCTGTCAACAGCAATGGCATTTGAGAGACTTACTGGCCCATGTATATTTTCCCAGGATTTTGACCATAGAAGAATGTAATGGGATCTACACAGGCAAGAAGCCTATGTTCAGAGTGCAATGTGTTGACATGGTGTTTGTGTTTTGCAAAGAAGGCATGAACTCACATTTTCTATTTTTATCATCGTGTCTCTTGCAGTGCGTTGTATATCCTAGCTGGAAAGGATTCAGCAGCACTCTGCAGGAGGATCAACAAGTGAAGCAATGGCCATCAATGGTGCCAACAACAAAGCTTCTCAACATTGGATTATCTTACTATGGAGTCTAGCTTCCAGGCAGCTTGTGAATACGCATTTGGTGACTCAGGTGAGCTTCTAGGCTTCCCACACTTGCTGTTTCTTTTGTCTTTTATGTGATGAAGTTGTCGTGAATTGGAAGAGTGCACCAATTCCTCAGATCTAGCAATGTCAGATGGGTAATGCCAGATGGGTATGTATAATGCAGCAGAACTGCCCAGTAGAGAGAGTGTCTGTTCTGAATCTGCAGGCATCTTTAGCACATTTTAACAACAGTGAGGAAAATGATGATGTTGGAAACCACCCCACCCCAAGTAGAGTATAACCCAACTCAGGTCCATCTCCATCTTTCAATGGTGCACCATTGTACAGACACAAGAAATCCAATGCTTTCTTCTTCACTCCCTAAACCCTAAACCCATCTAACTATTTGTGTCAGATTGAAATTGCCCTATTGGCAACAGGAGCAATTTCAATGATCTCACAAGGAATTAGATTTCTATTATGGTTACAATATCAGCATGTGAACATAGAACACATCCAAATAGTACTCAAAAATCCCAAAGAACTTACTTGCTTATTATCCATAACTTTTTCTTTTTGATACTTTTTCACTTTCTATAATATTGTTACATAAAAACCTAAATGTAAAGCACTGGTGGTAGCTTCTTTTTTGTGTTCAACAACACCACCTTGAATTGTGTTAAGTTGCTTCCTCAAAGAGAAGAGACAAGTAAGGTGCATTCACTTTTGAGGATGAAATTTTCCTTTCAAATTCTGCCTTGCTAATAAAGCTCACCTCATGCTTTATTAGGCCATGCCTCAAGGCAAGGAATATGCACTCATTGGTTATATGGTATGTGAATTCTAAAAGTAACTTGGACATTGAAGTGAGAAATAAATAAACCTTAAACCAAAGCACATCTATTAAAAAAATCTATTTACTTTGGATTTAAAGCTCTCTAAAAGTAGGCGTAGAAAGGCATGTAGTTTTGATTTTTAGTTGTTTCAAAGATCTACTCCAATTGATATTTGTTATCCTTTTAGGGGTTAAAAGGTATTTTTAGCATTAGATATAAATGTAAAGGATACATGGGTTAGGGTGTAAAGGCATTAAAATTAACCAGTCAATTGGGTTTAAGAGTTGTGCATCGTATATGGCTTGTTTAACACTCAAGGATTGTGAATCCAAAGTGGTAGCTACTAGCTCAAAAGCCTACTTTGCTAGCTCAAGGTTCAGTAAACATGAACCCAAATGTTTAGGTGTTGCAATACCTTTAGAATTAGGGTTGAAAGATAGCTCCACAACTTGTAGCTATTGCAATGGTTGTACATAATTTGGGTGGAAATGTTCATCCTAAGTTCAAAGATGGGATCCAAAGTCGAGGTGGGAACATTATTTTGTCTTGTTAATACCCATATAATACATGTGTGAAAGACTTGTACACATATCTTCTTTCTCTTCTAAGTTCTCAACATAGCTTTGTTTTCATGCTCCTCACAACATCTATTCTTTGTAGCTAAGTTTTCTTTAATCGGGGCAACATTAGACTTTGTATCATTGTCAATGGTTTTACCATGTTTCATATTTTGTTCATCATTCGATTTTTTATGTTGAAAGTTTCATGGTGGTTACATAATTCTTTTCCTTCAAAAGTTACTATGGTTTTTTGAAGTCAATAATTGTTTCAATTTTATTCTCTCTTAGACTTCTTAAGCATAACATATTAATGCAACTCTTTAATCTCCCTAATTTTAGGTTGTACAATTTTGGAAACTTTTTATTTATGTTGTTTGTTATCATGTGTGTTTTGAAGAGCCAATTGCTAGCATCCATTTCTTTTGAATACTTTGTTGAATTATATATATCTTCACTTTTTCTACAGCTGACTTGTGTCCTAGAATTTAACATTTGGTGATTCAAAGTTCTAGATGAACAAACAACATTTGATCATGAATTGAAGTGTCAATTTTAAATTAAATTCAATGATTATTGTTCATGAAATTGTGTTAAAAGTAATTACATATGAATTCGTTTATTATATCTATGTTATTTGTCTCCCAACGATTGTAACTTTTTAACATATAATATTTGCAAAAAAGTTTTTAGATGTTGGTTGCTTAACCAATTATTTGATTTTTAAAAATGGACTAAAATCTATTGATATCTATTTATGTTAAAATATTTTGGAATTGTTTGATTGCAATGTAATTTGTTAATATTATTATTTGTCAATATTGGTACAATTGATATGACATTATTAGGTGAGACCTTAAGAATTAAGTTTTTAATCTTGTGCGTTTATAATGAATGCATTCAAATTAACTAAGACATTAACAAGTGCATGCACCAAAACTTCATGTTGATTCCAATGAAAATATGTGATTTGAAATGTTTTGAACACAAATTGACAATCATGTTGATAATTTCAAATTCATTGTATGGATTTTTTAAAGTTTTCAATCCTTTTATAAAATTTCGTATTAAATTTTGAATTCTTTTTGTGAATTCTTTTTGTTTTATGATGGATTAAATGTCATTACATATGAATTTCTTTTTTTAAAATATTATTAATTATTACAATGTAACATGTTTGTCAAATGATTTTTTTAAATTTGATATTTATTAGGTAATGATTAATGACATTTTATAATTCATTTATCTTTTTTAATTTTGGTTTATGAGTTATAAAAGTTTTGGATTCTTTCACAAGAGTTGAAACAAATTATTCAAGGATTTTGATCATAATTACATCAATCTTGTAATGTATAATCAATTCAATGCTCTTCACATTCCATATTAAAGGGAGTATTATTAAATCATTAGTTGATTTTCACTATTTATTTTGATACTTTAATAATTTTAATTTATCAATAACAGGTGAAATGATCAAAAAGTCATTATTTTCACTATTTTAAGTAATGGTTAACTTGCTTCCATAATTTTTGTCAATATTCCATAAAGATGAGTTAGGTGATTTGAATTTAGCAGCTAAAATGAATTTTTCATTGATTTTTGAGCATTTTTACATAGTTGTGACTATCACTTTTGAACAAAGTAAATAAAATATATATTTGATTATTTAAAATGTTAATTTGTGTGTGAAAATGAAGGGAATTTGAATTTGATATGAAATGTGTGATAAAATAAACCAAACATGAAGGAGGGATTACAATAATGGAACTAAACTATTATAGTAATTCAATAGTTGTGTAATGTGTGTGTATAAATCATATTTAAATAAGATGCAATAATAGCATTAAAGTAATATTGTAATATTCCAATAAATTTTTTAGAAGATTACAAACCCAATAGCTAGAGTATGAGCACAAAGAGGGTTATTGAATAAAAGTAAATAAAAACATGTTAAAAATATTGAAAAAGGGAATTACTTCATTAAAAATCAATTTTCCCTTCAACTCAAAAAGTAAACAAAAGATTTAAAAAATCACTCCCATGATGAAACCATAACTAAAAGTTTGAAAAATTAAAAAATAACTATTTAAAAAAAATTTGGACTATACCTTTTTAATTTAAAAACCATCATCAATCAACTACCTTCATTTTTAAAATTACCTTTTTGTTATAACTACTATCCAATCATCAAATATTCCAAAAAGCACATCTTAATTTTAAAATGAATAAAATTAACTAAATATGCAAATTATATTATCTTATATCAAAATTCCACTAGGATCTCACTTTAAAACCAATAAATCAATGTACATAATTTTTAAAATATAATTTTAAATATTTCAAAATTCATATAAACTGAAATATGAAATTAAAAATATATTAAAATTTCAAATGATAATTAGAATAATTATCAATATGATTTAAAATTGTATTTACAAATTCAAAAACATTAGTGAATTGAATATGTTTATATCAACTTATCCCTAATCATTAAAGAATAAGGTGCATTTAAATGCACAAACAACACTCATAATTGATTATAATCTTAAAGAATCACCTAATGAATCACAACTTTATTTGTAGTAATGATTCATATTTTTATTATTAACCATTTTAACTTATTTATAATGTAGTTTTATACAAATTAGGTGTGATGTTTTTTTTTTTTTTTTTTTTTTTTTTTTTTTTTTTTTTTTTTTTTTTTTTTAATTTTTTTTTTTTTTTTAAAATTTTTTTTTTTAAAATAAGAAATTTTTAAATAAAAAAAAAATTTTTTAAAAAAAAATTATCTTTTTTTTTCAAAATCTTTTTTTATTTTTTTTTTTTTTTTTTTTTTTTTTTTTTTGATTTTCATTTAGACTTACATTAAACTCATGTTAGTCTTGTTAAAATTATCTTTCAAAAAATTTCAAAGTAAACAACCATATTTCAAACTTGTAAATTTTATTCACATTCAAAATTATTTTGTACTTCATGTTAATATGTAACACCTTCATTTCTTATGTTTGACATTCAAATTTTTCTCGTCACAATCATTAATGGTTAGTTTTTAATTTAATAAATAATTTCTGGTTTTAATAAAATTATGAATATTTTATTTTTTTTTGTTACTTGTTATTTTATATATGTTTTTGTTACATAATGATTTCAATGAATGTTGATCTGTAAAAATTTTCAACTTATTTTTTCCAAGTTAGTCTTCCAATGCAAATAATTTTGTGTTTCTAATCATTAAATAAAATCATCATAAAACAAGTTATATGCAAAACAAAAAAAAATTAACTATGAAGCCATTACAAGTATTTTTTTAATAATGCTTGTAACAATGAATAGTTAACATTTTTTGAGCTTTCATTACTATTGCATCAAGTATCTCCATCGCACTTAATCCTTCATAAAAAGATGAATTACAAAACTATCACAAACATTTTTTTCACAATGCCGGCAAAAATGAACAATCACCATTACGATGACAAATCTATTCGTTGTTGTCATCAACGTCACCATGCGATTTAATAGTCACGAGCACGTTCGGAGGTGGATTACGGACCAGACTATCAAGTTCGGGGAACCATTCTATGTTTATGGGGTGATATAATGTCATGGAACGTCCGTCATAGCGATCTCTTGTGCAGGATTCTAAGTACGCATGGATGACGACATGGTCTCCCACCTCAAGTGAACATGGGCGAGAATGTCGGACATTTGCTATTCGTCATCATAATTAACAGGGGTAAGCAACTTATGCAAGTCAATGATCAAAATGCGATCATTCTCGTTATATTCCCATGCCTTGTCTTCTCCGGGGCCTAAAATCCTAAGGATGTGAGATCGAACATGTGAGGGCATGTCCATCAGGTTTGTAGCTGCGAATTTTCTCATCTGTAAAAAATACGATTGTGAGATTTAGAATATTTTGAAACAAATAAACATAAAATCGACACCTCTTACAAGATAAACGTTGATAGAAACCAACAACAATCGATGATCAACACACTACCATCAAAAGGATTGGCAATAATAAAAAACTAATAACGCACCTTTTTAGACAAACGAGCTTGTGAATTGTGCATAGAGGGAACGAGGGCTATGCGATTCAAGTATATCAACTACTTGCCAAAATAACTTTTGCGTGAATGATTTAATGAATCAATCACCTTCTGCAATCTTTTATATTGCATTGAGTTATCGTGAGGCCTGTTTAATATAAAGCAAGAAATCTTGTCCCACATGTAACGATACGTTCGGGATCATACTATTCTCAGAGCTTATTTACTTCCTTTAACATGAGATCTTGGCATTATGAAGGACAAGTAAAAAATCTCATGCACATTTTCTTTCAACTACGGTTGGTAGAAAATGTTTTACGTGAGATCATCCATTTTGATTACAACGTTCTCTCCACCACGATGTAAATCTTGCATCTAACGTTTTTGGTCATTGGATTGTTTCCAGAAATATCAACATAAATGTTGCCAGGATTTGCTCATAAACAAGGCATGCTCTATGTTGTGGCAAAAGAAATAAGACGTAAGAGTCGCGTAAAAAATCTTGTAATCCAAGTTGATCTTTGAATACGGTTCGTGTCACAATCAAAATGCTTGTTGGCTCCCGTGCGAACGACAAATCAAACCAAGGGATGTGGTTATGTGCAATCATAAATTAAAGCATAGCTCAGAGGAACTATTGTAGTTACTTGTACAAAATCTTATAAGTACTATCGATCTAATTCCATATTTGAAAACCAAAAGTAAAAGATTTTGCACATGATTCAAATGAATTATTAACTATTGAATCCATATTATGAAACATTTATTACGATTTGAAAAATGAACAAAAAAATGAACATTGACAACTTCCAAAATTTTAGCTTTGTGAATCATAAATTAAAATTTTTAATTTACAAAATAATAAAATGGGTTATATTTAAATTTAAAATGAAAAATACTACAAAACATCTTCCGTATATATGAAAAAAAAAAACATGATGAATTTTTTTAAATAAATGCAAAACATTTAATATCCATGTCATAATATTTCATTAAAACTTCTTTAAAATGTCCACGTTAATCAAAAGGGACAACCATTTTGATTAAAATGTTGAAACATAGAAAACATATGATTTGTTTAATAAGGTGACATTTTTAATTATGAATCAACTTAAACATTTAATTTGAAAACCTTTTAAAATCTTATCAAGATGGTCAAAGCCTAGTCAAATTAATTATAATAAATTGTCCTTCAATCAAATGAATGATACTTCTCTAAAAAATGTGCTTACTTTTATATTATATAGAAAAAAATTAAAATGTGAACAAATAATAATTTTAATTCTAAAATAATAAAAATTTAGGGTTTTGAATTTTGAATGTGGGGGCAAAAAAATTTTTATTCAAAACTTCAAGCGAAAATTAAAATGATACCCCCCATGTTATGTATGTTTCTTTAAATCAATTTACAAATGAAAATGAAAATGCATTTGTAAAATGTTAATTTTTAAATCATTTTTTTTCTAAATGGGTTACAAACTAATAAAAGGGGTTGACTGAAAAAAAAAAAAAAAAAATTAGTTAATGATACATTAGTTTTGTTATTTCAAAAAAATGTTGAAAAATAATCTAATCAGAATAATGAATTATTAAACATAAAAAAAAATGAGTACATGACCCCAATTGATGATTTTTGTATTGACATATGACCACATCCATTGTTTTAATTTGTTGTTCATACATGAGTCGACATGCATTTTGATTGCGACATAATATTCGTAATCTTCCAAGTAATAATATTCTAATGAGTGGAAATTAGTTGAAAATATTCAATGTGCATTAATTTATTGTTATGTTTTGAAGTCCCACTATCACCCAAAAACAAAGAGAATAATATCTTCATAAATTACAAAGATTTTTTTTTACCAATAGTGTCTCATCCCATAAAAAAAGTGGAGAAAACAAATATTTTCATAAAATATTAATAATGGTACCAATGATGAATTTTGAACGTGTATATGTGATTGAGCAATATGCATGAAAACACAAAACCTTAAAGAACCCAAAGATCATAAAAATCCTTCCTTGATTGCACTAATTTCAAAAGAAAAATCATTAATTTGTGTATTTATTTATAGTGATGAAAATTATGAAATGAAAATTTTAGAGTCGTATAATTTATAACATCATAGCAAAAGAGATTAAAATTCGAATTGTGATGTGATAATAAATTATCCTTCCTTTCCATCCATCCATAAATGACCAAAGCTAAAAGAAAACTCCCAACTACTTTTATGTTTGAAAAATTATGTTCCAAATTATTTACATTCAATCTGGAGAAAGAAGGTAGAGAGATGTGAAAAATTAAATTTGTAGATTCATAAGCAAGTATTAAAGGATTTTAGTTAAGCATGAATGGCACAAATGCGCATTAATATATATATTTCATTAGATTTGTAAAAATATGCTTATAGTTTCAAATCAATCAATGGTGGACTTCCATGGTCAAAAGGTGTTTCATGATGACCAAATAACTATAAGGAAATGATATTATAAAACAAGGCACAAATAAGTATGAATTATGTGTTAACAAATGGTGAAAACACACACATTTTTTATTTAGTGTTTGTTCCAAATTTTTGTTTATCACAATGTTGGTTCATTTTAACAAAAAAGAGATAAAACAATATATTAATTAAATTTATTCATGAATTAATTACATGAATTGATCTTTCCAAACAAGGTTACACTTTGTTACATGTTATATTCTTCAACATGAGTTGTGATGGGTTGTCATTTAGATTCGACACTTGCAAACGAATGTTGCATTTATTTTTCACAACTTCATTGAATTGGACTCAAAATCATGCTTTTAAAATTATTTACCTCTATTCCACACATCTTTTTTAGTAATGTTTGATATTGTACTTGCAATATCTCTTTTAATTTTGAAATTTTCCTAACATAATTCAATCATCTACCTTGAATTACACATCCATCCCAACTTCTAAGTCATTTTACAATGTGCAATAGAAATCAAGCAAGTTAATTAAAATCCATTTGTGGATGATCAATACCATAATATCCTATTAGATTTGGCAATAAGTAATTAGGAGTAAAGAAATTCAAGAATTTTTTCAAGGTGTAGTACCTAATATATCTTAAATGAAAGTAAATAGTTATCAAAAATTCTTGAAATTAGGTTAGCAAAATGAATGAAAAGTTATGTTATTTATTACAACAATAGAAAAAAAAGGTTAGAGGGAAATTTTGTGAATTAACTATTCATAAATGTGTAAAACCTACAAGTTTTCTTCTTACTCTTCCATGTATGTCTTCTTCTTATTCTGTTGCATCAACCAAAATAGGCTAGACCACATTTTTTAAATACATTTTACTAGACATTTTGATAAATGTTAGAAAACCTAAAATTTTCAAAGAAAAGATCAATTTTTTTATTCAAATTTTAGTGATTATGTCAAAAAACTTAGGAGAAATAATAGTAAACATTCAACAACAAATCATGCAAACCTATTAAGCTAATATAACACTTTGTGTTCTCATTGTCATGTAAGTACTTATGATAAAACCTATCATTGCCCATTTTTTTTGTTACTGAAAATCATTTCCAAAAATTATAATGGAAAAACAAGGAATGTGTACCAATAATCAATTCTTCTATCAATTATGACAAAGTAACCATTTTTTATTATTGATTATTCCCTAATAAAATAATGTCAATGCTGAAATCCAATTAATTATTGTTAACAATAGCTTAACCTAGATATCAAACAAGAACAATCATTAAAATGTATTTATACCAAGTTCTAATTAAGTACCTTTAACAACAACCCAACATCCCACACAAGGAGAATTAGGCCTCCAATTTTTTCCTTCTTAAATAGATGAAATAAAAGATTTTTCTTTACCTTTTCAAGTTGGGGATTCAAGTTGTTATGATGAAAGACAATATTTTATTTGTCAACAATCAACAGCTTTTGTCAAAATATTTAATTATTTCAAAAAAAGATGTTTGACAATTCAAATTTGAATATTTTATAATTTCCATTATCAAGAATAGTATGCAAGGTGCATTTTTTTCCCCAAATCTATAATAATCTAATGGCTATGATTATTAGTGGCTAGGCAATCATTAATTTCCCATTAGTCTCCCTTAGGTTGAGAGTTAGATTTTCAAATATTTTAACAAATATCATTCAAAACATTTCTTTGTTTTGAACCAAACCTTTTGGGAATTATTTAGTGATGAACATAAATTGTAAGTGTTGTATCACCTATAATAAGAATCCAACTGCGCAACCATGTTAGAAGAAGTCACATGTGCCCCCTTAAACCATTGTTTTTTCGTTAATTTTTTAAAAAAAATTAAAATATTTTTAATAGATCTTTCCAAAAAACATTAAATTTTTTAAAACTATTATGTTAAGGTGTATATTTTAAAAATCCATAAATATGTCATTATTTTTTTTTCAAATTATGTTTTTAGTGTCAAAATTGTTTTAAAATAATGGTCACAAGTCCTCAAAAGGATAAAATATGTAATTTTGTAATTCATTAAATTTATTTAAATTTTTTATGATGTACATAATGTATTCATAACATATTATATAAAAAGAATTATTTATAATTTTTTTCCTTACAATCCAAAATTCAAAAAATTAAGGAGTGGTTACAATTGTTAATGGTACATGTTAGTACAACTGCACCCCTAACTATATACCAACTTGATCATTACATTCAAAAAAAATTGGTCAAAAAATCACATGTTCTAAAAATGAAGTGTAATCTGGTCCACTCTATACTCATTCCACACAACAAAATTTAAAGAAAATTCTTTCAAAAAGTTGCAAATATCCAAACCTACGAGTTCAAATGGGAGGCTACAAATTTTACGATTTGGTTGTGATTGTGAAATGAAATCAACCAACACATTTTTCCACACAATTCTTCATCATCATCATTTTCTCAATTGCTCCTAAGTTTAGGACCTATCATTGCAATTCCCTTGTCATCATGCACTTGTTTGCTTATTGCCACACATTATTGTTCCCTATGGCACACACAAACCCTATTGTCGCACATTGGTGTTTCCCATCCTTGCACAACATCCCTTGGGTTCTTCCCAATAAAATAGTAATCTTGGGCAAATGGTGTGTAGTGGTAGGGTTGTGGAGTGCATTTTTTTGTGCGCAAATGGAAAATGGTGAACTCAAATTGGAACAACTACTTGTCTACTATAGACTCTCACATATGAACTTATCATACTTGGGCTTTGCATTGCTACACATTATTATTGACAATCAATTGGTGAAAAAAATGAATTGCTTTTGTGGAAATTAAGCTCCATTCAAATGAAAATATTGAATGACATTGCATGCAACTTGAATTGAATTGGGATCCTTAAATTTGATTCAAATTTCATTGAATTTGAATTTGAGTGAATTTTCATTTAATATTCAAATTTGAGTGAATTCAATTCGAATTCAGTTGAAGAGAAATGGGATGCAAATTGGTTCAAAAGGTAGTGAAAATTTGCTTGTGAGTATGGTGATGGAAAGAAAAGAAGAAAACTCT
>Ga0116229_10000604_pt1 | contig 49515 bp, 41 predicted proteins | sample S1TSphgellanicum_3_FD_87313 | JGI IMG/M metagenome (GOLD analysis project Ga0116229, IMG submission 87313) | Host-associated microbial communities from peat moss isolated from Minnesota, USA - S1T2_Fc - Sphagnum magellanicum MG | ecosystem: Host-associated > Plants > Peat moss > Unclassified... | reverse complement strand
GTTCGCCGTGGCGCGAACGAACTGACATCGGAGCCGAATTCGGGGTGTAGCTCAGCCTGGTAGAGCACTACGTTCGGGACGTAGGAGTCGCAGGTTCAAATCCTGTCACCCCGACCATATAAATCAATGACTTAAATAAACCCGCATTTGCGAGTTGTTCGGCGTCTCCCTTGCACTCCATGGCCTATGACCGCAGTATCGCGGCACTCGCATCCCTGATTGAAAGCGCAAAAATGCTGCGCGCCGCGGTCATCTCGCATGACCTCTCGGCGGAGCCTAGGACGCAGCAGAGTTTTGAATTCTGCATGCGCACGGACATTGGGGTCTCACGCCGGACTGGGTGCCGAACACCGCGGCGAGCCGCATCGCGGACAGCCTGCCTGGATCAGGGAGAGAATGGATTGATCAACGGGACGCCGAACGGCTCAAAATCATTCACATTACGAGTAACTACCGTCAATCCGCGAACCAACGCGGTGGCAGCAATGAGCGCATCTTCAATATGGTGGTCCGGGCGTCGGTGCATGAGTCGGGCCCAACGGCGGAATGTGGGTGCATCCGCCGGAAGCACGCCATAGCTTTGCTCTACTTCGTCGAGCCAGAGTTCAATTTCCTTGGCCTTCGCAGCATCCTGCCTCCGGGTAATTTCTATCCCAGCCTGTATCTCGCCGACCGTTACTGCGGACACGTACAGCGACGCCTCCGGCGCGGCTTGAATCCAAGATACTACGCCCTTGTGCGGGCTGCGTTTGCGCAGTTCGGAAACGACATTCGTGTCGAGGAGATACAAATCAGTCGCTGTTACGTGGCTTGCGGCGTCGCAGCCGCCCGCGCGGCGGTACGTTGAGTTCCTCTCGCCCTTCCGGGGCGAGCAGCAAAGTCTTCAAACTCGGACGCGCTCGCTCACGCAAATTACGCCACTCTCGCATCGGCACTAGGACCGCCGTCTCCACGCCCCGCAATGTCACGACTTGCGGCCCCTCCGTAAGACTTGCTTTCAGAAACTCGCTGAAGCGCGATTTGGCATCTTGAACTGGCCAAGATTTCAATTGGCTATCTCCTATGACTAGTCATCAGCCTAGTCTTTTCCGTGATCTCCGTCAATGAAGCGCCGCTTGCGGTGGGGCACGATTTCCCTAAGATCATCCTTAGGATTTCTCCGATGAACCCCGGATACCGCGACAGGCGAGATGCACATCGCGGCTGACCGGACCTCGATTGCCTATCGCCGGATCCTCAAGCGCATGAAGCTGAGTCTCGCCTACACCGGCTGATGGATCTAACTGTCCGATCGATCACAGGCGTGGCTGAATTATAATTTCGCCGCTATGTGCCCGCTCAGGAGGATTGGCCATGATCGATATCGCGCCGCTCGAGTTGTCGGATCGCGCCCGCTGGGCAGAGTTATGGACGGCCTACCAGCTGTTCTATCGCGTGGAGCTGCCGGCTGCCGTCACGGAGGCGACGTGGACACGCCTGCACGACGGGAGGATTCATGGCCTCGGCGCGCGCGATGCAACCGGCGAACTCGTCGGGATCGTGCATTTTCTCTATCACCAGGACACCTGGTCGGAGGCCCTCGCCTGTTACTTGCAGGATCTCTACGTCGACCCGAAGACTCGCGGCACAGGTTGCGGACGTGGACTCATCGAAGCCGTTGCGAGAGCCGCGAAGGCCGCCGGTGCGACCCCGCCGTACTGGCTGACGCATGAGACCAACACCGTCGGGCGCCGCCTCTATGACCGCTTGGGCACCAACGCCGGATTCATCCAATACACCTACGCGGGCTGACCATGCATGGCGCTCGCCCGCTGCTCGGCCAGGGTCGAGGTGACGATAGAGGCCTGGCGCTCCATGACGTCGAGGTCCGCTCGCGCTTGGGTTAGGGTGCTCTGGATCTGCGCGCAGCCGTCGTGGATGCATTGCGTGAGATCCGAGCGCCGCTCCGCATGCTCGGGATCGCGCGCCAGTTCACCCGCCGCGGCGGCCACCGCGGCGACCGGCGCATTGCGCAACCGCCCGCCGAGCAGCGACAGGTGCGCACCGAAGGAGGCCATGGCGGTTTCCAATTGATGCATGATGCCCCTGGCCAATTCGGCGTGGCCGGCGTGGAAGGCTTGATCCACCAGTTGCTGGCGCGACTCCGACACGCGCTCGACCATCCGGTCGAACTCGCGCGCCAGCCGGCCGATCTCATCCTCGGCGGCGAAATCGAGGCGCGCCGTCAAATCCCCGCCCGAGCCCACCGCCACGGCATGCTGCGTGACCCGGGCGAGCGGGTTCAAGACCAGCCGATTCAGCAGGATGATCAAAAAGATCAACACGACGATCGCCGCGCTGACCAGGTACCAGAGCGAGTACGTGACGGCGGCGTGCGCATGATTGGTGAGGCTGCGCGGCACGTCCACCCGCAATGTCATCACCGGCCGGCCGTAGATGTCCTCGTACGTGTGGAACACCTGCGTAATACTGCCGGCCTCGATCAGGTCCGGCGCGGGCGTCGCCGGTGCCTGTAAGGCGAGCGTGGCCTGGGCCTGAGTACCAATCTCCTCGACCTGCGTCGGCGTCAACAGCCGCCCCAGGATCGCGAGGCCGACTGATTCGCCCTTGCCCGAACCGTCGAGGATGGGCGCTCCCGCCAGCAGCATGACGCCGTGGTCGGTGCGCACCAAACCGCGCATCGATCGACCGGTCGTCAAGTCACGGCGCCAGGGAAAACTCTTGGGCAACGCGGGGTACTTCGCGAGGTCCAGGGACAGCGGCTTGTCGGAGCCCAGCGCGCGAGCCGCCGAGAACACCACCGTGCCGTCACGGTCGACGAGCAACAGCATATCGACCTTGAGCGGCGCCATGGCCACGGTCGTCGTATAGGTGGCGAGAAAAGCCGGATTGCGGTTCTGCATGAATTGAAACAGCTCGCCCCAGTCGGACCAATCGGCGGCGGTCGACTCCAAACCTTCCAGCGTGCGCTCGAGCGCATACCCGACACGGGTCATGGAGGTGCGCGCATCGGCCTGCTCGAGCGCCACGAAGCTCGGCATGATTCCCCGTTCCTGAATGACGACCTGCATCGCCACGAGAACGGCGAATAATCCGGCGACCAACGCCATGACTTTGGGCCGGATGTTCATCGCTCACTACTCATGGGAAATCGGCAAGATCACGTGCATGCAGGCGCCGCGGCCGACGCCGTCGCTGACGGCCCATATGCGCCCGCCCAAGGAGCGGACCGCGCTCGCGCACCAGTGCAAACCGATGCCCGAGTTGGTGCTGCGCGACTTGGTCGAATAGCCTTTCTCAAAGACGCGTTTCAGATGCTCCGGCGCGATGCCGTTGCCGTTGTCCTGGCACTGGATGTGCAGTTGCGGCTCCCCCTCGCCGCGCTCGATGCCCGCCGTCAGGCGCAGCACGCCTTGGCTCAAGCCGGCCTCGCCCACCGCATCGGCCGCATTGATGACCAGGTTTTGCAGCACCAGCCGCAGCACGGTGCGCGCCACGGTGATGACGCCCACGGCGTGCCAGGATTCGTCCGTCTCGACGATCAGCCGGCGCCTGCAGGCATCCGGCACGATGTCGAGCGTTTGGGCGAGCAACTCCGGCAGGCGCGCCGATTCGAGCACTTGCGCGTTGCCGGCGGTCGCGCGCTGCTCGGCCAGCGTCGAGGTGACGATCGAGGCCTGGCGTTCCATGACCGTCACATCGGATTGCGCTTGGGTGAAGGTGCTCTGGATCTCCTCGCAGCCGTAGTGAACGAATTGCCTGAGATCGGCGCGCCGCTCCGCATCCTCAGGGCCTTGCACCAATTCGCCCACCGCCGCGGCCACATCGGCGACCGGCGCATTGCGCAGCCGGCCCGCGAGCATCGACAAACGCACGCCCAGCGGGGTCATCGCATTGCCGAGGTTATGCATGATGCCTTTGGCCTGCTCGGCGAATCCCGCCTGAAAAGCCTGATCCGCCAGCTGCCGTCGCGACTCCGCGAGGCGCCCGATCATCCGGTCGAACTCACGCGCGAGCCGGCCGATCTCATCCTGGGCGGCGAAATCGAGCCGCGCCGTCAAATCCCCGCCCGAGCCCACTGCCACGGCATGGCGCGTGACGCGGTCAATGCGCTTCAAGACCACCCGATTGATCACCACCAGGAGCAGCACCAGAATCGTGATCGCGGCCGCCATCAGATACAACGTGGAGTAAAGAATGGCCGCCCGGCCTCGAGAAGTAATGTTGCGCGGTAAATCTACCTCTAGCGTCATCGCCGCCCGCCCGTAGATGTCGTCGTATCGATGGAACACTTGCGTGACATCGCCGTCCTCGATCAATACCGGCTCCATCACCGCATCGGATGCCGGCAGCATGGCGAGCCTCGCCTGGGCCTGGGTACCGATCTCGTACAGCTGAGTCGTCAGCAAGCGCCCCATCAAGGTCATTCCCAGCGCGCGCCCGCCGCCCGAACCGTCGAAGATCGGCGCCGCCGCGAGCATCATGACGCCGCGATTGGTCCGCACCAGCCCCCGCGCGGGGACGCCCGAGGTCAGGTTGGCGAGCCACGGAAAGTTCTCGGGCAACGAATGGAGCTTCGCCAGATCGAGATTCAAGGGTACGCTGCCCACGAGGTTGCGCGCGGTGGAGAACACCACCCTTCCGTCGCGGTCGACCAGCATCAAGAGGTTGACCTTGAGCGGCGTCGTCGCGTCAGGCGTGGTGTACGTGGAAATGAACGCCGGGTTGAAGTCCTGCATGTAGCGATAGAGTTCGGCCCAGTTCGACCACTCCTCATCGTTCAGCAGCAGCCGCTCGCCGGCCCGATCCACCGCATAGATAATGCGCGTCATCGAAGTTCTGGCGTCCCCGCGCTCGAGATTCACGAATCGTGGCATGAGCACGAACTCCTGAATCACCCCATCCGCGGCGATGAGGACCGCGAACAGCAGCGCTACCAGCGCGGCGACCTTGAATCGAATGGTCATGCGCCGTTACTTAGCAAACTATCGGCTAACGTTGCGCCGTGGCGCCGCACCATTCTCGCGAACTGCCGGCCATCCGCGGCGAACTTTGTGAACTGCCGCCCAGTTCCGGCCGATGGCACCGCGCCGTCCAAAGGCGCGATCAGGACGCGGTTTCTGCCACCCTATCGAGAAACGCGCCGACGATCGGGTTCAACCAATCGGGGCGGCCCGAGAACGTCGCGTGATCGGTGCCCGGCAGCACGCACAGCTCGGCGTTCGGCAGCGCGTGAAAGATCTGCAGCGTGTGCTCGAGCGTGATGGCGTCGCGGTCGCCGGAGATGACGAGAACGGGCTGAGTGATCTTCGCCAGCAACGCGACGTTCAACTCCGTTTCCGTGGGGGAAGTGGCCCACAGGTGTGCAAGCTTCTCATCGATCGTCTTCGGTTTCGGGATCTGCGACGCGCGTAGCTCCTCGAGGTCTTCCGGGTTCAGGCCCTCGGGCGCGATGTTGACGCCGCTGATGACCAGGCGCCGCACCAGCTCGGGGTAGCGCACCGCGAGCATCAGCGCGAGGATACCGCCATCGCTGAATCCAATGACGTCGACATGGTCGAGCTTCAGCATCTGCAAGAGCGCCGCCGTGTCCTGCATCATCCCCGTGTAGCTCAGGGGACCAGGCACATCGGGCGTGCGGCCCTGGCCGACTTGATCGGGCGCCACGAGTCGATGGTGCTCCGAGAAGACTCGCAGTTGACGCACGAAAGAGTGCTCACCGGAGTCCCCGCCGCCATGCAGCAGCACCAACGGCGGCCCGGCGCCGCGCAGCGCGTAATAGATTCTGTGGCCGTGAATCGTGGCAAAGTGCCATTCGGCCGGGGTCGGCACGGCGTGGCCAACGTCGGCATGACCCACTTCGGCGGAGGCAGTGTCGGCGCGCGCGGTGTCAACGCCCACGTACGCCCACCCCATCATCAATGCCGCCATCGTTGCGCCACGCATCAGCGCGGCCATCTTTGCGCCACGCATCGGCGCCTTCGCTCTCGATCGTCCGTTGACATTGCGCATACATCAGTATCACCCATTCGCTTGCGACCCATTATAGTGCGCTGAACAAATCGGCGGGCGGAACATAGATACCTCGCCCGATCAAACCCGCGTGACCGTCGCGATCGAGGATCGCGAGGTTGATGAGCGGTGCGAGACCTGCTTGCGCGATGCGCCGCGGGTCGACGATGCCGGTGTGCGGATCGATCAGTTCCTGGGGCCGCGTGAGTGCGTCGGCGGGCAGCACCTCGCTCCACTCGGCCGCCAACAGCGGTGCCGCCGACAATGCCTGGCCGCCGAGGCCGCAGAAATCGATGACCGCACTATCGCCGATGGCGCCCAGCGGGGTACACGTATCCGCCCCCGCGAAGCGCACGCCGCGCGGCGCCTGCGCCGGCATTTGTCGCCACGACCGTGAGCCGCGTCGCCTGACGCCGAAATCCACGCCATTGCCGCCAATCGCTTCGATGGCCGAGCGGTGGGTTCGCAGCGCCGCGGCGGCGGCGGCCATCAATACCGGTAGCACGAACGCGGGACTCGCGCGCAAGTCCGCGGCGTACTTGGCGGGGAGACCGGGCAGTGACGATACGAGTGCCTCATTGGCGGCGGCGGTACGCGCGTGGCAGTCCTCGCCCGCGGCGACGGCGGCGCGAATCAGCGCATCGATGGCCGGCGGGTCGCGGCGCACCAGCGGCGCCACGGTGTCGATGAGCCATAACCGCATCGCGTGCAGGCGCTCGCGGCACTCGGGCGCCGCGCAGCCAAAGCGTAGCGCCGGCGCCGGTCCTTCGACGAGCGGCGCATGAAATATTTGGTCTTGCTGTTCGACCACCACGAGCAGCATCGACGCGGAGACGACTTGCGCGAGAGGAGTCACGATGCCGTGGTCCTGAGCCGGCCGCAGCTGTATCTCACCGCGCCACAAGAGATCGCGCGCCGCGGCCTCGTTCTCGGCCCCTTGCTCGAACAACACGGCTTGGACGGCGGCATTCATGATCGGCGGGGGCGGAGCGCCGCGAAACGGCGGGCCGGCGTGTAGCAGCACGGACGCCGGCAGCAGCGGACACGCGACCGCGCGCGGCAGAATGTCGACCCAGCGCGCCGCCGCGAACGGCTGCGCATAATCAGGCGTCGCGCGCGCGGACATCATCCACCCTCTGCGCAGTCAGTGTGAGGCCATAAAGGTGCTACACACGCTGCGTGATTTCAAGGCGCGGCGCGTGTACTCTGAAAGTTCATGAAGGATATTCTGCTGCAAGGCGGCCGTGTCATCGATCCGTCCTCGGGACTCGATGCGATCTGCGATCTCAGGGTGACGGACGGACACATCGCATCGATCGGCGCGCCGGCCACGACGGACGACGCCGAGGTCATCGATTGCCGCGGACACTTGGTGCTGCCCGGGTTGATCGATACCCATGCCCATGTGTATCGACACGTGACCGGTCGATTCGGCCTCGATGCCGACCTGTGCGGCGTGCAGTCGGGCGTCACCACGCTCGTGGACCAGGGCGGCCCGAGTTGCATGACCCTGCCGGGGTTTCGGCATTACATCGTCGAACCCGCGCGTACCCGCGTCCTCGCCTTCCTGTCGGCCTACCTCGTGGGCGGTCTCGAGGGCCATTATTATTCGGCGTTGTACCGGCCGGACTGCGTCGATATCGATGCCACGGTCCGCGTGGCCGAGGCCAATCGCGACTTGGTCAAGGGCATCAAGGCGCACGCCGAGTTGGGGGGTTTCGCGCGTTGGGGGATCGAGGTCATCAAATCGGCGGCGGAAATCGGCCGCCGCGCCGCACTGCCGGTCTATATTCATTTCGGCCAGTTGTGGCCCCTGCCGCACCAGGGCGGGCGCACGGTCGATCCCGACAGCATCCTCACGCAGGTGCTCGACCTGATGAAGCCTGAGGACATACTGGCGCATCCGTTCAGCCGGCATCCGGGGGGTTTCGTCGGCACGAACGGCGCCTTACACCCCTTGGTTCGTGAGGCCGTGGCTCGCGGCCTGAAGATCGATGTCGGCCACGGCTCGCACTTCAGCTTCAAGGTGGCGCGCACGGTGTTGGACGCCGGTATCGTGCCGGATACCCTCGGCGCCGACATGCATGGCCATAACACCACGACCGAGGCACCCGCCGCGAATCCGACCGAGCCCGGCGAGGTGCACCTGTTCGCCGGACGCACGCGCTTCAGCCTGGTTTCGGCGATGAGCAGCATGCTGGCGCTCGGTCTGCCGCTCGAACGCGTGATACCGATGGTGACCAGCAACGCGGCCCGCATGCTCGGCATGCAGGATCAACTGGGCCACCTGCGCGTCGGCGGCGTGGCCGACATCTCGGTGCTCTCCGATGCACGCGGCCGCTGGCTCTTGAGCGACAACGAAGGAACCGAAGTCCGGGCCGAACGGCTGCTGCAGCCGGTATTTTGTCTGCGTGCCGGCCAAAGGTTCGATGCCAAGGCGCCGATCTTGCCGACCGTGCGTGCCGCCTGACAGTGGAATCCGCGCCGGCGTATGACTTCATCGTGTGCGGCGGCGGCACCTCGGGTTGCGTCGTGGCGCGACGGCTCGCCGAGAATCCGGCGCTGCGCGTGCTCCTGCTGGAAGCCGGCGCCGATGAGCGGGTCGACGCCGTCCGCGACGCGCGCCTCTGGATGAGCAATATCGGCAGCTCCCGTGACTGGCAATTTCGCGCCGAGCCGTCCGCAGCATTGCTCGGACGCAGTCCGGCTCTGCCGATGGGCAAGGTGCTCGGCGGCGGGTCGAGTATCAACGGGCTGATCTGGGCGCGTGGCCACAAGCATGATTTCGACACCTGGGCCGAAGAAACTGGCGACCCCGGCTGGGGGTATGCGGCCGTCCTCGAACTCTACAAGCGCATCGAGCACTGGGACGGACCGCCCGACGAGTTGCGACGCGGCCGGAATGGCCCGGTGTACGTCACGCGCGCGCGCGATCCCATCCCCCTCACCGAACCGCTCGCGCAAGCGACCGCGGCGGCCGGCATACCCATCGTCGCCGACTTGAACGGGGCGGTCATGGAAGGCGCGGGCGGCGGCGGGGTGCCGAATATCACCGTCAAGGGAGGGAACGAACGGATCTCGATGGCCGGCGCGTATCTGCGGCCCGTGATGACGCAGCCGAATTTGACCGTGCTCCTGCAGGCCGAGGTCCAGCGGCTGAAGTTCGAGGGCACGCGCGTCGTCGGCGTCGATTTCGCGCAGGGCGGCGATGCGTATGAGGCGCGCGCGGCGTGCGAAGTGGTGCTCTCGCTCGGCGCCATCAACACCCCGAAGATCCTCATGCTCTCCGGCATTGGCGATGAGCGGGAACTGCGGCGGCACGGGATCACACCGCGGCATCACCTACCAGGGGTGGGGCGAAATTTTCAAGACCACATCTTGGTGGCCGGCTGCGTCTGGGAGTACGCGACCCCGGAGGAGCCGCGCAACAATTCGGCGGAATTCACGTTCTTCTGCAAGAGCGATTCCGCACTGCCCACCCCCAATTTGCAGCCCATGCTGGAGGAGTGCGCCTTCGGCAGCGAGGTGACGCGCCCGCAGTACTCGCTGCCTGCGAACCCCGCCGCCGCCTGGTCGCTCGCCCCGGGGCTCGTGCGCCCGCACAGCCGCGGCCATGTGTCGCTCACCGGCAATCGCGCCGCGGATCGCGTCGCGGTACATACGAATTTCTTGCAGGATCGGCGCGATGTCGATGCGCTGCTGCATGCGGTCGCGCTGTGCCGGGAGATCGGCAACTCAGCGGTGCTGCGGCCCTTCGCGCGGCGCGAACTCATGCCCGGCCCGCTCGGCGCGGCGGACATGGAGCTCTGGCTGCGCCGCGCCGCCGGCACGTATTTTCATCAAACCGGCACGGCAAGAATGGGACGCGACGCGATGTCGGTGGTGGACGGCGCGCTGCGTGTGTACGGAGTCGAGGGCCTGCGCATCGCGGACGGTTCAGTGATGCCGACGATTACCACCGGCAACACCATGGCGCCTTGCGTCATGATCGGTGAGCGGGCCGCGGATCTATTGCTGACCGCCCACGGCGCCGCCATGCGCCTGCAACGAGTTCGGACGGACCGCACATCGACTTCGGCGGCGTGAAGGAGAGTTCCGATGCCAGATGTAGGCAGGTCCCATGCGATCGCCGATGCGTTCGTCGAACGCTTCCTCATCGAGCCCACGGCAAGCGGGCCGCTGCGGGGTACCTCATTCGCCGTCAAGGATATCTTCGATGTGGCGGGGCGCGCCACCGGCTGCGGTAATCCGACGTGGCGCGCGACGCACCCCGTAGCGAGCAGGAGTGCCGAGGTGGTCTCGCGCCTGCTCGGCGCCGGCGCACGCCTCAGCGGCAAGACTCGCACCGATGAACTCGCCTACTCGCTCGAGGGGCGCAATTTTCACGAGGGCGCGCCGCGCAATCCCGCGGCGCCCGAGCGGCTCACCGGAGGCTCCTCGAGCGGCTCCGCCTCCGCCGTCGCCGCCGCGGACGTCGACTTCGCCGTCGGCACCGACACGGCGGGCTCGGTGCGCGTGCCTGCCGCCTGGTGCGGGCTCGTCGGCATTCGCCCGACGCACGGCCGGGTACCGACCGGAGGGCTGACAGCGCTCGCGCCGAGCTTCGACACCGTCGGCTGGTTCGGCCGCTCCACCACGCTGGTGCGCACGATCGGCGCGGTACTGTTCGGCAATTACGCGCAGCCACCCGATCCGCCGCGACTGCTCGCCCCCGGGGCGCTGCTTCGCGATCGCGACCTCGACAGTCTTGCCGATGCCGCCACGTCGGCGGCGTTCGAACGGGTCTTCGAGCGCGAGTGCTTCCTGTCGGCTCCGCCGGGCGAGGTCTCGCTGCAGCTGGATCTGACGGCGGCGACGGAGTGCCTGCGCGTGCTGCAGGGCGCGGAAGCCTGGCGCACGCACGGCCGCTGGATCGATGCCCATCATCCTCAGTTCGGGCCCGGGGTTGCCGAGCGCTTCGCAGCGGCCCGCGTGCTGACCGACGCCGAGATACGGGAAGCCGCGCTCCTGCGGGCTGCAATCGGCGCGCGCCTCGACGCCGTGTTGCCGCCGGGCCGGATGCTGTGCCTGCCGACGGTGCCGGGACCCGCCCCGCGCCGCGATGCCCTGGCTGAGGAAATGCAAGCGCAGCGACGCCGGCTATTGCCGCTCACCGCACTCGCGAGCCTCACCGGCCGGCCGCAGATCACCCTGCCGCTGCTCGCCACCGCCGCGGCACCGCTCGGTTTCTCATTGCTGGGATGGCGCAACGGCGACGAGGCGCTGCTCGCGACGGCCGAGTTACTATGGCCGTCGTGACCGAGAGTCCGCCCCACGTAATGCGCCGGCCACCGAGCGTAATGCTAAGGCCGCCGAGCGTAATGCTAAGGCCGCCCTTAGTAATGCTAAAACTACGATGCTGACGACACACTCGAACGGCGGAATGGTGACGGCGCCGCACGCACTCGCGGCGCAAGCCGGTGCGCGCGTGCTCGCCGCCGGCGGCAACGCGATCGAAGCGGCGCTCGCGGTCGCGGCGACCCTGGCCGTGGTGTATCCGCACATGACGGGCTTGGGTGGCGACAGCTTCTGGCTCATCGCTGAACCCGGCCGCACGCCGTTGACGATCGACGGCGCCGGGCGGGCCGGCGCCGCGGTGGATGTCGGCTTCTATCGAGATCAGGGCCTGCGCGACATTCCGTGGCGCGGAGCGCCTGCTGCCAACACCGTGGCGGGTGCGGTGTCGGCGTGGGCGGCGGCCTGCGCGATCAGCCGCCAATGGCACGGCCGACTGCCGCTGTCTCGGCTATTCGAGGAGGCCATGGCGCTCGCGGAACACGGCACCGTGGTCAGCGCCAGTCACGGCGATGCACTCGAGCGGCATCGCGGCGCGCTGGAACCGGTGCCCGGCTTTCGCGCCGTGCACTATATCGACGGAGCGCCTCCCGCCGTGGGCGCCCTCCTCCGCCAACCCGCCCTCGCGCAAACATTCCGCACACTCAGCACAGACGGCCTGGACAGCTTCTACCGCGGAGTCCTCGCAGCGCAGATCGCCGCCGAGTTATCCGCGGCCGGCGCACCGTTGTCGGGCGCCGATCTCGCCGGGCAGCGCGCCGCTCTCGGCCGGCCGTTGTGCCTGGCACTGCCTATCGGCGAGGTGTTCAACTGCGGAGCGCCGTCGCAGGGCCTCGCCTCGCTGCTGATTCTGGGCCTTTTCTCACGCCTGCCCGCTGCGTCGGCGGACACGTTCGCGCATGTGCATGGCATCGTCGAAAGCACCAAACTTGCCTTCGCCGTTCGGGATCGTGAGATCGGTCATCGCGAGGATGATGGCTCGATACTCGAACGCTACCTCGATGCCGCGGAACTCGAACGCACGGCGGCACGCATCGACCTGCGCCGCGCCGCGCCGTGGCAAGCCGGCGGCGGTGATGGCGACACGGTGTGGTTCGGCGTCATCGATGCCGCAGGCCGCGCCGTGAGCGCGCTGCAGAGTCTGTATTTCGAATTCGGCTCCGCCGTGGGGCTACCGCAGTCGGGCTTCGTCTGGCAGAACCGCGGCGCGGCATTTCGGCTTAAGGGCGCGGGACCGAATGTGCTGGCGCCGGGCCGCAAGCCCTTCCATACATTGAACCCAGCCTTCGCGCGCTTCGCGGATGGACGCTCCATGGTCTACGGCGCGATGGGAGGCGATGGGCAACCGCAAACTCAAGCGGCGCTGTTCACGCGCTATGCATTCTATGGCCAGGATCTGCAAGCGGCGATTTCCTCGCCCCGCTGGCTGCTGGGCCGCAGCTGGGGCGAATCGACGAGCGCCCTGCGGTTGGAGAATCGGTTCCCGGATGAACTCTTCGAGCGGCTCATCGAGGCCGGCCATCCCGTGGAGCGAGTAGCCGCATTCGATCAACTCATGGGCCACGCCGGCGCCATCGTGTATTCCCCCACGCAAGGATTCCAGGGCGCGAGCGACCCCCGCAGCGACGGCGCCGCGATCGGTTGCTGAGCGCGAATGTAGGGCGCCACCATTCGAGTTCGCACATTCGTAGTGCGGCCCGCGCTACGTGCCGCGCCCACCGTCGCGTCGGCGATGCGGCAGCGCAACGCCTAAGCGCTGGTTTTTTCAGGACAATCCTTACGCACGTGGCACGCATGACGCACCCGGCACGGCATTTGCAACTCGCTTCAGCAGAATGTGCGTCTAGGGTTCCGGCTCGAGGTTTTCTCTCGAGCGGCTGGTCCGAGAGAGGCAGTCCTTAATCTTTTTTTAAGGATACACGGCGGGATAAAAGCCCGGGAGAACAAGTCGAGGAGGCTCCAGCGTCCTCGGGATGGGCTCCTTCGCAGTGGCTGCATTCCGAAATTCGCAACGCGTCTCCTCAAGGGTGGCATGACCACGATTGATCGAGGAGTTCCCTATGAAAACCCGTCCGCCGGCGCGATCTTGCTTCGTTGATACACGACGCCCCTCTGATACGCGACGCTCCACGGCTACGCGACCCGCGAGTGACCTGGGGCAGAGGCGCCGCCACGTCGGCGCCGTTTCCTCGCTCTCAGCGGCGGTGCTCGCCGCCTTGTATGGAGCGCCCTCCGGCGCCGCGACGGCGGCCGACTCATCCGCGGATGACAATGCGCTGCAGGAGGTCGTGGTCACCGCCTCGCGGCGCGCGGTCTCGGCCCAGGATCTGCCCATCAGCATCACCGCGGTGAGCGGTGAAGCCCTCGACCAAGCCGGTATCCAGGACATGGCCGGCCTTGCGCACTCGATGGCCGGGGTCAATTACACGGACAGAGGACCCTTTGGTGGCGTCAACGGCAGCACGCTCATCATGCGCGGCTTGAACAGCGAATCGCTGGCCTTCCAGGAAGGACTGGCGACCTCCGTGGTTCCGCCCGTCGCGACCTATGTCGATGACACGCCCCTCTTCTTCAATGTGCGCTTGCAGGATCTCGATCGCGTCGAAGTGCTCCGCGGACCGCAGGGCACTCTGTACGGCTCGGGCTCGCTCGGCGGTACGATTCGCTTCGTGCAGAATGCGCCGGATCTCAGTGGCTTCGATGCCAAGGCGGAGGTCGGCGTGAGCAAGACCGGGCACACGCACACCGAGAACGAGGACATCAAGGGCATGGTCAACCTGCCGTTGTCGGACACCTTTGCAGTCCGCATCAACGCCGGCGCCAGCGACGATGCGGGCTTCATCAATCAAACCAATCTGTACGTCACCGATTCCTCGGGCGTGCCGGTCTTGTCGACGCCGGCGACCCCGAGCAATCCGGTGGGCCTCAATCCGCAGATCGCGCCGAAGACGTATGCCGAGGACGGAGTCAATTCCTACCAGTATCGCAACGCCCGGGTCGCCATGCTGTGGAAACCCAATGATGACTTGAAGGCCCAGCTCTCTTACCTCTATCAGCGTTCGACAGCCAACGGCTTTCCCTACATCGCCACGAACAGCCTGGCGTATACCCAGCCGATCGCGGCCTTGACCCAGTTTTTGCCCTTTGGGACCCAGACGCCGGTCACCAATCCGCCGAACATCCTGTCGCTGTTTCCGGCGACCGTGCCCCCCGGCACGGACCGGCTCACCAGCGCGAGCAACAGTCTGGAAGGCACCGTCGATGATGTGAATGTGGTGTCCTTGAACGTCGATTACGACATGGGATTCGCCACGCTCACGTCATCGAGCTCCTGGGCGCATCACAACAACTCGACCCACGACGATTTGACGGCTGAGTACGAGAACTTCAATTTCTACCAAAATCTATACGGCCAAAATCCGCGCACCATCATCGATGCGCGCGATCAGGACGACGACAAAATCTGGGCGCAGGAATTCCGACTTGCCTCGAAGACCGGCGGGACCTTCGATTGGATCGCGGGGCTCTTCTACAAGGACGAGAAAACCTACATCCAGGAGCATGAGTTCTATCCCGGCTACGACGCATTTTTCAATGCCTGTACGGCGGCGGGCGGCACCACGGCGGACGGCAGCGGCGTCAATGCCTCCCAATGCGGTGCCGGCGAACAGCCTCCGGGAACCGTCATCGACGGCATCACGAATCCCCTCGATCAAACCTATATCGGCGACATCGAAACCTCCTTCAAGGATATGGCGCTGTTTGGCGAGTTGACCTGGCATCCGTCTTCCGACTGGAGCGTCACCGGCGGTACCCGTTTGTTCAAGCAAACGGTCTCCCAGGCTCAGCAAACCGGTCTGTTGTTCGACGGTCCCGGCTTCGTCTCAGGCAATAGCCTCGGCGACGAGTGGAAAAAGGCGCTGTGGAAATTCAATACGTCGTACCAGCTCGACAAGACCAACCTCGTGTACGCGACGTGGTCGCAGGGTTTCCGGCGCGGCGGCGTGAACGCGCTGCCGGGCGAACAACCGCTTCCGGCACGTCAGGGAACGGTGGGGACGACCTGCACCTCGGGACCCAATGCGGGATTCTATTGTTTGAATCCGTCGCTCCTCACGTATCAGCCCGACAAGGCGGACAACTACGAGGTGGGCATCAAGGGTGTGCTTGACGGCCGGGTGAGCTATTCCGCGGACGTGTACGACATCCAATGGCACGATCTGCAAGAAGGCACCTCGCTCACGCCTCTGTCCCTACCCTCGGCGTCGAACGTCGGCAACGCCTACAGCCGCGGCGTCGAGCTCGATGTGACCGCGAGTATCACCCACCACGCGGCCGTGAAAGTCGGCTATGCCTACGACCAGACCAAGGTGACATCTTTCGACTTCGTGTTTTCCCAAAATGTCACCGTGCCGCTCCCGCCGCCGGGCGGACCGCTGCCGGGCACGCCCAAGAACAGCCTCGCGCTCGGCCTGGAGTACGCGCACGTCGACTTCGCGGGCGGCGAGCTCACTTACGCGCTCGACTCGCATTATCAGAGCCGGATCTTGTCCTCGATTTCAGAGACCGCGATCCCGGTCCCCGGCTATACCATGCTGGATGGGCGCATCAGCTTCACGCGATCGCATTGGCTCGCCACGGCCTACCTCGACAACATCACCAACACGCTCGGGATCAACGCCATTACCGACCCGACATTTTGGGGCAACCGGACTCAGGACGTGATTTCACGGCCGCGCACCGTGGGTCTCACGCTCAGCTATTCGTTCAAGGAGCATTGACAACGGTGATCAGCTCGTCCGGCATGGGGGCCACGCGCTCGATGTTCCGCGACCGCGAAGCGGCCGTGGCCAACACGATGGTGCTCGCGTGGACCTGTGCCGGATGGCTCGGCTCCTTCGCGCTCATGGGGGCCCCGTCCGCGCTGCTCAATGCGGCCGGCGTCGTGTTATGCACGCATACGATGGTGCTCGCCGCCTATCTGATTCACGAGGCTGCGCATCAGACTCTGTTTGCCGTGCGCGGCGCGAACGCCTGCGCCGGGGAAGTGATGAATTTCATCGCGGGCTCGGCGTATGCGTCGTTCGAACGCATTCGGCACATGCACATCCGCCATCATGTCGAACGGGCCGATCTCACCTGTTTCGATTTCAAGGGGCTGATGCTCCGCCGGCCCGGAGTCAGGCGCGCACTGGAAATCCTCGAGTGGAGCTACATACCGGCGACCGAAATATTGATGCATGCCCAGGTCGTGTGGCGGCCGTTTTTCGTCGCATCCCAACGCCGCCATCTGGCGCGCGTCGCCGCGATGCTGGCGCTGCGCGGTACGCTCGCGCTGCTGCTTGGCCTATGGTCATTGAAAGCGCTGCTGCTGTACGCCGTTGCGACGGCGCTGTTCCTGCACGTGCTGAATTTCTTCGATGCGTTTCACCATAGCTTCGAGCAATATTTCGTGGCGGCCGATGAACCGGTGCCGATGCCGGCCAAAGACCGCGAGTATGAGCAGGCGAACACTTACTCGAACATCCTATCCCGACGGTATCCGCGCTTGAATGCGCTGACCTTGAACTTCGGCTATCACAATGCGCATCACCATCGCCCGTCGGTACCCTGGTATAAATTGCCCGCGCTGCACACGGATCTATACGGCGCGGAGCCAATGGCGACCATGCCGCTATCGGAATTACTGAAAACCTGGCATCGCAATCGAGTGCGCCGCGTGAATTCGGACGACTATGGGATTCCCACGCAGGGGCCGGGACGCGCCGATGACTTCGTCGGTGCGCATGGCGTCTCGTTTTTGACGGTCGTCTAGGCGCCGGTGCCGCCATGAGCGCACCGATCTTGGGTTGAGATCTCGAGGAGTACGAATTCAATGAACAATCGCGAACAGGTTACCCGGCTCGAAATTGCGACGATCCAGCCGATCCCACTCGACCAGCGGCACGGCAAGGCGCGGGATCTCTTCACGATCTGGTTCGGCTCGAACGTGCAGCTATTGACCATAGTCACGGGGGCGCTCGCCGTCACCGTCTTCGGTTTGCCCTTTTGGTGGTCGGTCGTGGGCCTGACCATCGGCAATTTCGTCGGGGCCATATTCATGGCTCTGCATGCCGCCCAAGGACCCACCCTCGGCGTGCCGCAGATGGTGCAGACCCGCGGCCAATTCGGATCGATCGGCGCGCTGCTGGTTGTCGGCATCGTGATCGTGATGTATGTCGGGTTTCTGGCCTCGAATATCGTGGTCGGCGGGCAGGCGCTCGCCAGTCTCTTTCCGGGATGGTCCGACGCGCCGAGCATGATATTCATCGGCGTCGTCGGAGTCGTGGCGACGGTCTATGGCTACGATCTGATACACGGCTACACGCGAGTGATGTCCTATGTGGCGGGAGCGATGTTGGTTGTGACCTTCGCATGGATCATTTACGTACATGGTTTGCCGTCCGACTTTCTGACGCGCAATGCGCTCAACACCACGGGTTTCGTCGGCACCGTTTCGGTCGCCGCGCTATGGCAGATTTCATATGCACCGTACGTCTCGGACTACACCCGCTACATGCCGCCGGATACCGGAACGTCTCCCGCGTTTTGGGCGAGTTACTGGGGCTGCACTCTGGGATCGCTGCTGCCCATGGTACTCGGAGCGATGATCGGTCTCGCCGCGCCGAAAGGCGCCCTGGTCCATGGACTCGCGGGGTTGACCACGGGGATCACGCCGCTGGTGATGATCGTTTTTTCCGTCGGCATCGCGTCCTCCAACGCACTCAATTTGTATTGCGGCGCGCTCTCGACGCTGACGTTCGGCCAAACCCTGGTTCCCTCCTGGTCGCCCGGCCCCGCGGCGCGGACCGTCGTCGCCTTGGTGCTGTTCGCAGTCGCCATGGCCGCGGCGCTCTTCAGCAAGGACTCCTTCCTTGCCAACTACGAGGATTTCATTCTGCTGCTGCTGTACGTGCTCGTTCCGTGGACCGCGATCAATCTCGTCGACTATTATCTGCTGCGGCATGGCCAGTACGATGTGGACTCGTTCTTCCGTCACGACGGCGGCATCTATGGGCGCGTCAATGGTCCGGCGGTGACCTGTTACATCTTGGGCGCCCTCATTCAGCTACCGTTCGTGGCGAGTGCGCTGTACACCGGCCCGATCGCGCGCGCGATGGGCGGGATCGATCTGTCGTGGATCGTCGGTTTGCTGTTGACCTCGCCCGCGTATTACTGGCTGGCCAAGCGCGCGCAGTCGCGCCGCGACGGCGCAATCTTGCCGCCGACCGTGATGCGGACGGAAGCTTAAGGGGCGATGACGGCGTAATGTGCCGACACCGGCCGCCCGGAGTTGATCGGGATGACATCCTGGGGGCACGCCGACATCACCATGATGCAGTCGATGAGCGCGCGAAACACGACGCTGTCTCCCGGCTTCGCCACCGTTTCTCGCCACTCGAGCTCTCCGCCCGAGGTTACAGGAATGTTCATCCACAAATTGAACGACGCGGGACAGGAGTGAACGGCGAGGCCGAGGTATTCGAGCGCGCGATGGAGATTGTCGGCGCAACTCGCATGACCGGGCGCGCACCCGAGCTTGGCATAGCGCGCCGGGTCGCACGGCGCGATCACGGTGTCGTGAACGCCGGGCGAGGTATCCGATTCGAAGGCGAGCATGGGCTCGCGACGATTGTCGACGAGAATGTCGCCGGCACGCGGCGTGAGCCGGCTCAGCGTGGAGCGCGTGTGCTCCATCGACAGAAAGATACCGAGGTCACGCGCGTCGAAGGCCCAAAAGTCGACCACCTGGTGTCCGAACGTATTGACGATCCGCAGCCCCTGCCCGCGGTCCACTCGCACGGCGCGCCCTTGGCGCGCCGGCACTTCTCGTAGGGACAATCCGACACCTCTCGTCTTTCAAGGCGACGCGATGCCCGCGTCGTGGCCGCTCGAACGTATCAAGAACGCCGCACGATTGCTACGGCGCGGATGGGCAACACTTGCCATGGCGGACATCGGTAACAGTTACAACGATGAACATTCAGTGCGTCGGCGTGAGAATTTTTCTGCGCCTGGATTGTCGAATGTGTTTGATCGGGATCGCCCGCAATCGAGAGATCCAACATGAACACGGGAATAGAGACGGCGGTTTGGCCGCCACCCCGCACCGGCGGTGAGCACGCGACCCGCGAGTGGCTGGACGCACTGGCGAGCGGGCGCTGCGACCCGGACACGTTTTCGCGCGCGATGCGCGATCAATTCAAAGCGGATCGCGGCGGCAATTGGGAAGTCCTTTCCCTGCTCGATCAATATTTCCGCCGCGGCAAGCTCAAATCCGAGGTATTCCAAACGGTGAAATCGCGGCTCGAGGCGTCCGCGCTCGGTGCCGCCGAAACTCCCGCCGCTGGCGCGCGCGGCTCAGCTCCAAGCCGCGCCCCAGGTTCTCGCCCAGATCCTGCTGGCCCAAGTTTTTTTGGCCCGCGTCACTCGGGCCCGGCTCCTGACCCGGCGCTCGGCCCGGCGGCGCGCGAGAAACCACACCCGATCCCCCGAGGACTTGCGGTAGGCGACGTCCTACGCCGCCGCTATCGGATCGTCGCCGAGGTGGGTGACGGCAGCACGGTGTTCGAAGCGACGGACGGCTACCGCCTCGATCTGCCCACGACGGATCTGCGCGTGGCGATCAAAGTGCTCCACACCGTCGAACAGCAACGCGAATTTCAGCATCTGCAATTGTTGTCGCATGCGAACATCGTTCGGGTCCATGAGTTCGATCGCGATGGCGGCATCGATTTTTTCACGATGGAGTTCCTGAGCGGGGCGCCTCTCGGCAAGGTGCTGACCGCCAGAAACGGCACGGCGTTGCCGCGGCAGCAGGCGTTGACGATCATCCGCGACGTCGGGGCTGCGCTCGCGTATGCCCATTCGCGAGGCGTCGTCCACGGCGACTTGAGTCCGCAACACATTATCATCACCAATGACGGCGAGTTGCGGGTATTGGGCTTCGCGTCCGCACACCCGTCGCTGGAACGCCGCCGCCCGGATGTCCGCGACGATGTGTTCGCGTTCTGCTGTGTCGCCTACTTCCTGATGTCGGGCAGGCACCCCTTTCCCGAGCATACGGCCCTCGAAGCACGCCTGCGGCGCTTGCGTCCGGACCGTCCTGCCGGTCTTACAGGTCAACAGTGGCGCGCCTTGCGCGCCGGTCTGGATTGGGAGCGTGAAAAGCGTCCGTCCGATGTCGGACAGTGGCTGGACAGTTTCGGGGTGACCGGCGCCGCCCCTCGGTTACCGCCGCTGTCGGCCATGATGAAACTGCCGCCGCCCCGCAAGCATCACCTGATTCGCAAGTCAGCGGCTGCTGCATTGCTGGCATTGCTGATCGCCGCCGGCTACTGGGTGGTGACGGACGAGCGTGCCCCGGGGCACGTCGAGTCCGGCTGGGAATCCGAGGTAAGAGCGGCCCTGAGCGGGATCGGCGCGGCGCTCGTACGGCTGATGCCGGCGCGATCACCGCAGCCTTCGGTCACGCCTTCCGTCACGCCTGGGGTCACGGAACCGGCACCGGTCGCCAGGGATGTGCCCAGCGCGCCCAAGACCGCGGCTCGGGTACCTGCGCCTGCAACCGCCGGCGCCGCACCCGCCGCACCCGTCGCAGGCGCCGTATCCGCCGGGCCCGCGGTACCTGTCTCGAGCGCCGTACCGGTGACGCGCGCCTCAACTCCCGCGCGGGTCGCGCCGACGCCTCCCGCGACGGCGGTCGCGGCGGCCAACGCCGGTTCGGTACACATCGAAATGGCGGCCGATACGATCGACATCCCGGCCGGCGAAGAGACCGCGCAGGTCATCGTGCGTCGCAAAGGCAGCCTGCATGGCGATTCACACTTCACCTGGTGGACTGAATCCGGGACCGCCAAACCGGGCGTGGATTTCGTCGCGGTGGCGCCCCACGAGGCGGAGTTCGCCGAGGGTGGCAGCACGCTCAGCTTGAATGTCCCCATCGCGAATAGGCCGCACGATCAGCCGAAGAGTTTCTATGTGATGATCGGCCCGGCAGAGACCGGCGCACCGCTCGGTCAGCGAACCCTCACCATGGTGACGATTCAGCCGCCGGCAAGGTGATTCCGCGCCGGCCAGGCGGTGTGGCGATCAATCTTCGGTGATGCGGCTGAACCTGCTCGTGTCCCGCATGCTCAAGACCACCACGAAGCCTAGCGCCGCGAGCACCATGGCGTACACATAGAACCCTCGTTCGGCGCCGATCGATTTGAACCATAGCGCCACGTATTCGGCGGTGCCGCCGAATATCGCGTTGGCCAGCGCAAACGGGAGCGCCACACCCAAGGTGCGTAACGCCGTGGGAAAGAGCTCCGCTTTCACGACGGCGCTGATCGATGTGTAGCAGGACTGAATCAACAACGCGCCGCAGATGAGGCACAAGGCCACCGTGAAGGAGCGGGTGCCCGCGACGCCGGTCATGACCGGCCATGTGATCAGAGTCGCGCCGCCGAAAGCCACCAGCATCATGGGTCGACGGCCGACCTTGTCGGACACCCAGCCGCAGAGCGGATGCGCCGCCATGAACACGAACAAACTTAGAGCGCTGATTTCCGTCGCCTCGTCCTTGGAGAATCCCGCGGTATTGACCAGGAACTTCTGCATGTAGGTCGTGTATACATAGAACAACAGCGACCCGCCGGCGCTCAAGCCCAGCACGATCGCGACTTCGCGGGGGTACCGTCCCAGTAGTTGCCGAATACTGCCCCGCTGACTCCTCGATGCATCGGCCGTTACAAACGATTGCGACTCCTGCATGCGTCGTCGCAGCCAAAATGCAACGACGGCGAGCATCGCGCCGCTCGCGAACGGGATCCGCCATCCCCATGCCTTCATCTGTCCCGCGGTGAGCGCATGCTGCAAAACGATCAGTACCGCCAACGCGCACAGCTGTCCGCCGATCAAGGTCACATAGCTGAAGCTTGACCAAAACCCGCGATGCCTGCGCCCCGCCATTTCACTCAAGTACGTGGCGCTCACCCCATATTCGCCGCCCAGCGACAGACCCTGAACGATCCGGGCGAGCACCAGGATGAGGGGCGCCGCCACACCGATGGTTGCCGCACCCGGAGTCACGGCAATCACCAGCGAACCCACGCACATCATCGTGACCGACGCCGTGAGCGCGGCCTTGCGGCCGGCCCGATCGGCGTACAGCCCCATCAACCATGCGCCGATGGGACGGGCAAAAAAACCGACTGCGAATACCGCAGCGGTTTGCAGCAATTGCGCGGTCTGATCGCCTTTGGGAAAGAAGATCGGGGCGAAGTAGAGCGCAGCCGCCGAATAGGTATACCAATCGAACCACTCGACCAGATTGCCGGCGGAACCGGCGATGACGGCGCGCAGCCGCGAGCCGTCCGTCATCTCCGGGGGCATGCCGGGGTACACGCTGCGGTTCGGTCATGGCGGATCATCGCCCTCCTTTATACCAGGCAGCAGCTACCCATGCGTCGACCGGCCGTCCAGGTGAGCGGCTTGAGTTAGAATTGGCCATGACCGAATCGAGCGGGTTTCGCCTGGACATTCCTTTCGTCAACGATCTCGGGATCGAGTTTGTGAGCGCCGAGAAAGGACGTGCCGTCCTCGCGCTCGACCTACTGCCGCGGCACCTCAATGGTTGGGCGGTCGCCCATGGCGGCGTGATCATGACCCTGCTCGACGTCTCGATGGCGGCCGCCGGGCGCTCGCTCGACCCCGCCGCGGTCGCCGGCGTCACGATCGAGATGAAGACCAGCTTCGTGCAGCCCGGCAATGCCGGAACCCGGATCATTGCATCGGCCTTTGCCTTTCACCGCGCGAGCACCATGGCCTTCTGCGAAGGCGAGGTCCGCGACACGGATGAAAGGCTGATCGCCAAGGCTATCGGCACGTTCAAATTCCTGACCCAGCGACCAAAGACCAACCCCCGGACCCCATGACGTCGAGCGCAGCAGCGGTCCTGCGTATCGCAGCAATGGTTCTGGCCACTCTCATCATAGGATTCTCCGCGCTCTGGGGCGCATTCGCGCTCTGGTATCAGGCGCCGGGCGGCCATGCACTGAAGACGCTGTGGGTGGTGGTCTGGGCGGGCTTCAATGTCACGCTTCTGATCGCGCTGTGGCAGGGAAGGAGCGCGATCGCGCTGCTCGCGTTCGCGGTCGCCTGCGGCGTGATGCAGGTGTGGTGGCAGCGCATACCGCCGTCGAACGATCGAATCTGGGCCGACGATGTGGCGCTAATGACCAGCGGCGAGGTGACCGGCAACCGCGTCACTCTCCACCAGGTGCGCAATTTCGACTGGCGCACCAACAGCGATTATGTCCAACGGTGGGAAACCCGAGACTACGATCTCGATCACCTGAATTCGGTCGACATGATCATGTCCTATTGGCAGGGACCCGCGATCGCACACATGTTGGTTTCGTTCGGCTTCGACGGCGGTGAACATGTGGTCTTCTCCGTGGAGATTCGCCGCCAGAAGAGCCAGAAATACTCCGAGATCGGCGGGTTCTTCAAGGAATTCGCGCTCAGCGTGATCGCCGCCGACGAACGTGACGTCATCCGGGTGCGAACCAATGTACGGGGCGAAGACGACTACTTGTATCGGCTACGCATGCCGCCGTCCGCGATGCGCTCACTCTTCATCGCCTATGTCGAGGAGGCGAACACGCTGCTACACGCGCCGCGTTTCTACAATACCATCACCGTAAACTGCACCACGCTCGTGTATCACATGATGCAACGGATCGTCGGACATCTGCCCATGGACTATCGTGTCCTGTTCTCGGGCTATCTGCCGGAATACGTGTACCAGGTGGGCGGACTCGACAGCCGCTATCCCCTCGAAGAACTGCGCACGCTCGGGCGCATTACCGAACGCGCCAAGCAGTCCGACGCCAGCTACCGCTTCTCGGCGGACATCCGACGGGGTATCCCGGAGATCGGCGTGCGGGATTTGCCGATCGCGGATTAGCGCAGCGGCGTAAAGCCGTAGGCTTTGAACGTGGCGGCGGCGGCTGGGCCGCGAACATAGGCGACGAACCGAGCCGCATCGGCTCGGGCGGTGCCGGTCAGCGCAATGGGATAGACGATCGGTTGATGGCTGGCGGCGGGAAATACGCCCACCATGCGCACGTTCTTGTCGATCAACGCGTCGGTCTCATAGACGATGCCGAGCGGCGCCTCACCGCGATCCACGAAAGCGAGCGCTGAGCGCACGCTGTCCGCACGAATCAATCGGTCCATGATCTCATCCCAGACCCCGAGCTTGCCGAGCGCCTCGCGCGCGTAGCGGCCCACCGGCACCGAATCCGGATCTCCGGTCGACAGCCGCCCCTTGCCGAGCGCCGCGAGGAGCGGAAAATGCGCTTCGATCTCGAGCTCGAGCGGGCTGTCGGCCGGAGCGATCAGCACCAGCCGATTGCCGAGCACATCGTGCCGAGTCCCGGGCTGAATGAGATTGCGAGTCTGCAGGTAGTCCATCCATTCGAGATCCGCCGAGAAAAATATGTCGGCCGGCGAGCCGTTCTCGATCTGCCGCGCGAGCGCCGAACTCGCCGCAAAGGTGAACCGTACCGGTATCGAGGTCTCCTTGGTAAATGCGTCGCCTACCTCCTGCAGCACATTGGTCAATGAAGCGGCCGCGAACACCGTGATCGGCGCCTTGACCGGATCTGCCGCGATGCTCTGATCGGCCGCGGTGCTCGGCGCAGGCCACAGCGCCAAGGCCGGCGTCAAGCCGAGCGCCAAAGCCAGGGTCAAGAGCCAACCGTGTCCGACGAGCTTTTTCATACGCATGACTCCTGCAACTTTGTGTTCGATCCCGCGAGGTTATCTTCGATCCCGCGAGGTCATCTTCGATCCGGCGAGGCTATCTTAGATCCGGTGACGTTATGTTCTTCCGTATATTACGCGGTAATGCCCGCGGCTGCTCGTGCGGCGTTTGCCGCTACGTGCCGCAAAAGGTTTGCAGCACCCGTTCGTCGGGTTTCGGCGCGGCGGCGTAGGATTCGAACCGGCTCTGAGTGCGATAAGGCTGCTCGAGCACGGCGGCCAACTCCTCGAAGGGTGCGAAGTCCCCGCCGGCAGTGGCCGCCGCGATGACCCTTTCGATCTGGTGATTGCGAGGGATGAATGCCGGGTTCACCGCCCGCATGGCTGCGGCGCGCTCGCGCGGTTCGGTGGCCTCGGTCGCGAGACGCGCGCGCCAATGCCGCGCCCACGAGTCGTACAGCGGCGGCTCCGCAAATAGCGCCCGCACGCCGCTGTCGCGCTGCGGATCCTCAGCGGCGTCGCACAGCGCGCGGAAGGTCAGCGTGAAGTCCGCGTGGCCGCGGTGCATGGCCTCGAGCCACTCTTCGAGCAGCCGCGCATCATCGGCCTCGCGCGTCGACAGGCCGATCTTACGGCTCAATCCGGCAAGCCAATGCTCGCCGAATTGCGCAGCGAATGCGGCGAGCGCTTCACCGGCACGCTCCGCCGCCCGCTGCGGCTCGGGATCGATGATCGGCAATAGCGTTTCGGCAAATCGCGCCAGGTTCCACGCAGCGACTTGCGGTTGATTGCCGTACGCGTAGCGGCCGAATCGATCGATCGAGCTGAACACCTTCGCCGGATCGTAATCGTCCATGAAGGCGCAAGGACCGAAATCGATGGTTTCCCCGGATATCGCCATGTTGTCCGTATTCATCACGCCATGGATGAAGCCGACATTCATCCAACCGGCGATCAGCGAGGCTTGCGCGGCGGTGACCGCGCGCAGCAGCGCGAGGTAGGGTTCCGGGTCGCTCTTGGCCTCGCGATAATGCCGATCGATCACATAATCGGCGAGCAACCGGACCGCGTCCGTATCGGCACGCGAGGCAAAGTACTGAAACGTGCCGACGCGCACGAAGCTCGCGGCCACCCGGGTCAGGATCGCGCCCGGCAGAAACTCTTCGCGGTAGACGGCCTCCCCGGTCGACACCGCCGCGAGCGCCCGGGTGGCCGGGATACCGAGGGCATGCATGGCTTCGCTCACGAGATATTCGCGCAGCACCGGACCCAAGGCGGCGCGCCCATCGCCGCCTCGAGAATAGGGCGTGCGCCCGGAGCCTTTCAATTGGACATCGCGGAGTACGGCGGCGGCGTCTTGTACCTCGCCGAGCAGCAGCGCGCGGCCGTCTCCCAGCTGCGGCACGAACTGGCCGAACTGATGGCCCGCATAGGCCATGGCAATGGGCTCGGCGCCCGGCGGCAAGACGTTCCCGGAAAACAGCGCCGCCGTGCTGTTCGATTCGTGGCCGTCGATATCGAGCCCGAGATCGGCCGCGAGCGCGTGATTGAACTTGATCAAACCCGGCTGCGCCACCTGGGTCGGTGCGACGCGCGCGAAAAAACGCTCCGGCAAGTTCGCGTAGCTGCTGCGATTCATGGGCCGTTTCATTCAGACTCCGATCGCATCGATGACGCGATACGCAAAAACTGAGGGGGCGAGGAACCAGGGTTTGCCCCAATAGTAGGGCCGCGCGGGAAAAGGCAGCCCGTCGAGCGCGGTGCGACCCTCCTCCAGACCGAGCATTTGCTGCCCGATGCGCTTGCCGAAATACGGGGCGAGCGGTACTCCCTGGCCGCAGTAGCCCATGCAATAGTAGATCCCTGCATGACGGCCGAGGTGCGGCAGGGTATCGAACGTGTAGGCCACCCATCCGGCCCACGCATGGCTCACCCGCACCGACTGCAACTGGGGCAGTATTTGCACCAGCATTCGCTTCAGACGCGGCACGCAGGCGAGCGGATTCTTTTCGGCAAGCGCCGCCCGTCCGCCGAAGACGATGCGCTCGCCATCGGCGGACGGCCGGAAATACACGACCACTCGCCGAGAGTCGACGATATTGCGGGCCCGCGGAATGAGCGCACGCACCGCCTCGACCCCCAAGGGTTCGGTGGCGATCTGGTAGCTGCCGATCGGCATGACGCGCCGTTGGTGCCAAGGCGACAACGGACCCGAGTAACCATTGGTCGCGAGCAACACCTGGCGCGCACGCACGACGCCGCGCTCGGTCAGTACATCGAAGCCCTCGGGGACGGTGTTGATCGCCGTGACGGCACAGTGATCGCGGAGCGTGGCGCCGCTGCCGATCGCCCGTCGCCACAGCGCGAGCAGCAGGCGCGTCGGATCGACGGACGCGTCGTCATGGTACACACAGCCGCCGTGATAATAAGCGCTGGCGATCTCCGCGGCCTGCTCGGCCTTCGGTACGACACTGATACTCTGCTCGAGGCCGCGTGGCTGTCGTTCGGCATCGCGCGCCATGTTCGAGAAATGCCGCGGCGTGTGGGCTCCGAAGAAGCAGCCATTTTGCCGCCAGCCGCAATCGATCTCGCGAGTCGACAGCGCCCGCAAATACGCCATGGCGTCGAGGCCCTCCCGGCATATGCGAAAGGCCACGTCCGCGCCGAACCGCCCGGTGAGATCGTTGTAGGTCGGCTTGATGCTGTACGCGACCTGTCCGCCGTTGCGGCTCGAGCAGCCGGCCCCGAGTCCGCCTGCATCGAGCACCAGCGTCGAGCGGCCCGCCGCCGCGGTCTCGCGCGCCGCGGACAATCCCGTGTACCCGGCGCCGATCACCACGACATCGGCACGGCTTGGCAGCGGTTCCTCGGATGGCGGCGGCAACGGCGCATTCTCCATCCACAGCGGCGTCATCGAGATGGCGTCTGGCATATTGACCGTGCAGTATACGCGCGGAATTCTCCACACACGCGTCCCCCGATTTGAAACAATGCGGCTCATGAGTGCTCATCCCCGCGGCGTGCCGCTCGATGTGCGTCTCGACACCAGCCTGGAATTGCTGCTCGAGCGCGCACCCGTGAACCCGTCGCGGCGGGTGCTCGCGACCGTGGTCGCGACCGCCGGTTCGACGTATCGCAAGGCCGGCGCGCGCATGCTCATCATGGAGGACGGCAGCTACTTAGGGCTGCTCAGCGGCGGCTGCCTGGAGGCGGACTTGAAGATTCACGCGCACGAAGTGCTCGTCGGCGGCGTCCCGCGCGCGATCGAATACGACATGCGCGGACCGGACGATGTCTTGTTCGGGATTGGCGCGGGCTGCGAAGGCGCGATGCGCATATTGCTCGAACCTGCGGGTCCGGGATCTCGCGCCGCCACGGCGCTCGCCGCCGCTGGAGCCGCCACGCAGGCGGGTCGGCCGACATCACTGGTGTCGGTACATGAATCCGCCGATCTCGCGCTCGGGACTCATGCCGCCGCGCCGCCTCTGCCTCCCGTCCTCATGGATGCCGCTGCGCTCGCGCTCGCGCACCGCGAATCGCGCAGCATGGACATCCAAGACGGGGGGCACCGCACCCGGGCATTCATACAGTTTCTGGCGCCGCCGCCGCATCTGTTGTTATGCGGCGCAGGACCCGATGTGCAGCCCGTGGTCAGGATTGCCCGCGGCCTTGGCTGGCGCGTTTCGGTCGTCGACCATCGGCCGGCTTATGCGGTGGCCGAAGACTTCCCCGGCGCGCAGGTCAAATTGTGCGACCCCCGGTCGCTGCGCCGTCAAGTCGCCATGGAGAGCTGTCATGCGGCCGTCGTCATGAGTCATCACCTCGACTCGGATGCGGCGTACTTGCGTGAACTCGCAGAGGCAGGCGCACCCGCCTACGTCGGCCTGTTGGGACCGCAGGCGCGGCGCAGCCGGCTGGCCCAGGAGTTGGGACCGGCCGCCGCGCAACTCGAGTCCAGAATTCGCGGTCCGGTGGGGATCGACATCGGCGCCGTGACGCCGGAGGGAATTGCGCTCGCCATCGTCAGCCAGATTCATGCGTGGCTTGCCGGCCGTGGCCATAACTAGCTCGGCGGCACCTGTCTAGCGCGGCGACGGCGCATGCAAGGGATCGATCCAATAAACCTCCTCGACGCGCTCGGCGGCGTCGATATTGAGGTTCACCACCACCGATTCATTGTCGCTGCGCACCAGCACGCATTCGAGCGGCGCATCGCTCAACGCATTGATTTCCTGGTGCGGCACATAGGGCGGCACGAAAATGAAGTCGCCCGCATCGGCCTTCGCTTCGAACTCCAGGCGCTCGCCCCAACGCATGCGCGCGGCGCCCCGGACCACATAGATGACGCTCTCGAGGGCACCGTGATGGTGTGCGCCGGTCTTGGCATTCGGGTGGATGAGCACTGTCCCCGCCCACAGCTTGCGTGAGCCGACGCGGGCGAAATTGATCGCCGCCGCCCGTTGCATGCCCGGAGTTTGCGCGGTGTTGCCGTCCAGGCGATCGCTCTTGATCACCCTGACGCCCTCGGTGCGCCAATCACTCGCCGGCGGATTAGACATCGATGACTCCCTGATTCGGTACGTCGATCCATTATAGAACGACGCGACGCGGATTCGCTCGTTCAGCCGGTGCGCCGATCGATCAACTGCGCGCCGCGACCTCATCGATGTGGTTGAGCAGATCCGCCGGATCCTCGTAGACCCGAAATGCGCCGGCGCGGGCGAGTTCCTGCTCGCCGTAGCCGCCGGACAGCAGCCCGACTCCGAGGCCCCGCGCGCGCTGCGCGGCGATCATGTCCCAGATGCTGTCGCCGAGCACCAGCGAGTCGCGGATGTCGACGCCGAGACGGTCGGCCGCGGTGAGAAATAAATCGGGATCGGGTTTGGCGTACTTGACCTGGTCTCGGGTCACGACGGGTATCTTGGCGGGGTCGACGCCGAGGGCGGCGAGGTTGGGTCCGGCGGTCTCCATGCGCCCGCTGGTCGCAATTGCCCAGGGTATGCCCTGCGCAGTCAGATAATCGAGCAGTTCGCGCGCGCCCGGCAGCGGCTGCACTCTCGAGGACAATGCGTTGTAGGCTTCGGCATGCCGCATGCGCAGCCTCTCCAGCCGCTCCGGCGTGTTGTCGAAGCCGGTCTCGCGCAGCAGTATATGGGTGAACAGACCGCCGCTCATGCCGATCTTGCGATGGATTCGCCATACCGAGAGCGGAATGCCTTCCTGGTCGAGCGAGGATTTCCACGCGAGCACGTGTTGATAGACGCTGTCGATCAGGGTGCCGTCGAGGTCGAACAAAAAGGCGGTTTTATTACGGCTCATCGGTTATTTCGGCGCATCGGCATACGCACATTATGCGCCACCCCGCCGCCGATTCGGTAAGATGCGCCGGAGAACAAGGGGCCAGAGATGAACAGGGGCAATCGCGTGAAATATTTCCTGGCGGCCTGGTTTGCATTCGGCTTGAGTTTGGGAGCCGGGCATGCGCTCGCCGACAGCCAGAAACTGCGCATCATCACCTGGGCGGATTACGTTCCCGCCGACTTGATCGCTGCATTCAAGAAGGAAACCGGCATCGACGTGGAGGTGACGCTCTCGAACAACGAGGAGATGATCTCAAAACTCCGGGCCACCGGCGGCGCGGGCTACGATCTGGCGCAGCCGTCCCAGGATCGGATCACGGCGGCGCAAAGCGAGTTCGGCATTTACAAGCCCTTCGATCTCACCAAGATCAAGTTGGATGAGTTCCAGCCCGAGTTCCTGGAGATCGCCCGCAAGAACACGACTCTCGACGGCAAGGTGTATGGTCTGCCGTATCTGTGGGGAACCGACGGCCTGGTGGTCAACAGCAAGCGCGCCAAGATTTCGGACTATTCCGATCTATGCCGGGCGGACCTCAAGGGCAAGACCGCGATCCGGCTGAAACGTCCCACGCTGATGGCCTTTGCGTTCGCCGCCGGCAAGGATCCCTTCGCGCTGTACGGCGATCCGAAGGCGTACGGCGCACTCATGGATCAGGTCGGCGCGGCGCTGATCGCCTGCAAGCCCTCATTCAAATTTTTCTACGACAACAAGGATCAGCTGCTGAACGGCATACGATCGGGCGAGGTCGTCGCCGCCATGATGTGGGACACGGGCGGCTGGACACTCAACCGCGAGAATCCGGATGTACAGTTCGTCGTTCCCCGCTCGGGCGCCTTGGGCTGGCTCGACACCTTCGCACTGCCGGCGCGGGGCCGCAATGACGCCGCCGCGTACGCCTGGATCAACTTCACCATGCGCCCGGAGAATGCCGCGCGAGTCATAAGGTCCGTGGGCAGCTTCGCGACCGCGAGAGATACGGCGGCGCTGATCGATCCGCGCTTGAAGGCCCAGTTCGCCGCCGCCTTTCCCAACAACGATTTGAAAGGCATCCATTGGTATCCGGCCATCCCGCCGGGGTTGGAAGAGATGGAAGGCAAGGTGCTCGATCGCATCAAGGCCGCCAATTGAGCACGCCGGACTTGGTCGCGGACGCTGTGGTCAAGCGTTTCGCCGATCACGTCGCCGTCGATTCCTTGTCGTTCAGCGTGGAGCGCGGCAGCTTTTTTTCGATCCTGGGACCCTCGGGTTGCGGCAAGACGACGTTGCTGCGCATGATCGCCGGGTTCATCGCACCCGATGGCGGCGACATCCGGATCGGCGGCAACAGCATGCGCGACATCGCGCCGAATCGCCGCCCCGTGAACATGGTGTTCCAGCAGCTCGCGCTGTTCCCGATGATGTCGGTCGGCGAGAATGTCGCGTTCGGCCTGGCGCGCCGCGGCGTACCGCGGCCGGAGAGGATTCGGCGCAGCAATGCCATGCTGGAGCGTGTCGGCTTGGGCGGCTTCAGCGGAAAACGCGTCGATGAACTGTCGGGTGGCCAGCGTCAACGCGTGGCCATTGCGCGCAGCCTGGTCCTCGAGCCCACATTGCTGCTGCTCGACGAACCCTTGGGAGCGCTCGATCTGAAGCTGCGCGAGCACATGAAAATCGAGCTCAAGCAATTGCAGGCCGCCTTCGGCACCACCTTCGTGTACATCACCCACGACCAGTCCGAAGCGCTGGTGCTCTCGGATCACGTCGGCGTGATGAGCGAGGGGCGGTTCGAGCAGCTAGGATCGCCGCAGGACTTGTACTACCGGCCGCAAACCCCATTCGTCGCGGCCTTTGTCGGCGCGAACAACCGGATCGTCGGCCGCGCCACGAGCAAGGACGGCGCGCTCATCGAGGTGAGTACCGACGACGGCTGGATCGTGCGCGCGCAGGGAACGGGCGCCATTGCCGTGGGCGATGCCGTCGAAGTCTTCGTGCGTCCCGAAGTGGCGACTCTCGCGCGCGCCGCGCGGGACTTGCCCGCGGACCAGCCGCGGCATGCGGGAGAGGTGCAGAGCGTCTTGTTCGACGGCGCGAATTCCGCGGTGTTGCTGCTGGAAGCCCGGACACGCCGCGAGTTTCGCATTGCGCTGCCCCAAACCGGACAATTTTCGGATTTGACACCGCGGGAGAAAATCGCGTTCAGCTTCGATCCGGCTCGAGCGGTGTGTTTTCCGGCGCGAGCCGGCGTGGCGGGACGGGATGGATCCGGCCAACAGGGATAGGGCGGCCGACGAGCGCCGCTGGCAGGGGCGCCTCGTGCTCGGGCTGCTGCTCGCGCCGGCATTGCTGTGGCTCGGTGCGCTGATCGTTTTGCCGCATGTCCACCTTGCGATACTGTCGCTGCGCGAACGGGTCGGACCCCGTCATTACGTCGCGAGCCTCGCGCAGTACGAGACCTTCTTTGCCGAACCCCTGTACTGGCATGTATTCGTGCGCACGGCGGTGATGTCCGTGCTGGCAACGCTTGCCACGCTCGTGCTGGCGTTCCCAGTCGCGTGGATCATCGCGAAGCTCGCCCGTGGGCGCGCCGGCTCGCTGCTCTTCATCGTGTGCTTGATTCCGTTTTGGGTCAGCGAGACGGTGCGCACCTTGGGATGGATGATCCTGCTGCGCGAATCCGGAGTCTTGCCCGCGTTGCTGGTGAAATTGGGACTGACGGCGATGCCGGTCGAACTCCTGTATCGCGACGCGACGATCCTGGTGGGCTTGGTGTACACCTCGCTGCTGTTCATGGTCGTGCCCTTGGTCTCTAGTTTGGAGAGTCTGGATAATTCGCTGATCGAGGCGGCATACGACTTGGGCGCCGGCGGGTTCGCGATTTTGCGCACCATCGTGATTCCGCATGCCGCACCCGGCATCACGGCGGGCTGCATCGTCGTTTTCATGCTGACGCTGGGTAATTATTTGACCCCCACCCTGCTAGGCGGCAAGAACTCGCAGTGGTTCACCGAACAGATCTATACTCAATTCATCACGCGCTTCAATTGGGAACAAGGCGCCGCCTTCGGCTTCTTGCTGCTCGGACTTTCGACGGCGTTGGTCGTCATCGGGCTCAAATTGAGCGGCCAGCGATTCGGCGATGTGATGCGGCAAACATGATTCCCTCACTGCCTAGGGCTCCCTGGCTGCGCGCGGCGACCGCGGCGTATGTGATCGGGTTCCTCGCCTTCCTGTTCCTGCCGCTGGCGGTGGTCGCGGTATTCGCCTTCAACGACGCGAATTACCCGGCACCGCCCTGGCGCGGATTCACGCTCGACTGGTTCTTGGGCAATGCCGCGCTCGGCCGAACCGGCCTGTTCGCCGACAGCGAATTGCGCGGCAGTATCTTGACCAGCTGCATCGTCGCAACCAGCGTGACCGTGCTGTCGGCGGTGGTCGGTACGACCAATGCGTTTCTGATCGAGCGGGGCCGCTTTCCCGGCAAACAGGCGCTGTCGATCATGATGATGGCGCCATTGGTGATCCCGGGCGTGATCCTCGGCATTTCCATTCTCGCGTTCGCGAGCAGAATCGCCGAATTCGCGGACGACGCCTGGGGACTCGAGTGGGATTGGCTGCGTCCGGGACTGCCGCTGGTGGTGCTCGGGCAGTTCTCGTACATCGCGACCATCGCGACTCTCACCATCGGTGCCCGCCTGCGCCGCTTCGACCGCACGCTCGAGGAGGCCGCCTTGAATCTCGGCGCCTCCAGAGCGGCGGTTTTTCGCACCATCCTGCTCCCCTATCTGCGTCCCGCGCTGCTCGGCTCAGGCGCGATTTCCTTCCTCATGTCGTTCGCCGATTTCAACACGACGCTGATGCTGGTCGGCGCCGATTCACCCCTCACCGTCACGATGTATGGACGGATGCGCGAAGGCGCGAGCCCGGTATTGAATGCGGTCAGCCTGTTCCTCATGCTCGCTTCCGCGGTGTTGGCGCTGACACTGTTGCGCCGTGGCGGGAGCCCGCGCCCCGCCGGGACGCCGCGCGCCGCGGAGCGCCCGGCGCCTTGAGCCGAATCATTTGACGGCGGAACCCGTCCCCAACCCGAGCGCGGTCACCGCGTTCTCCTTCAGGATCAAGTCGTGCACTTCCGGCTTGAAGCCCGCCTCGCGAAAATCCTTGATCCATCGATCGGGGGCGATGAGGGGAAAATCCGAACCGAAGAGCATTTTTCGCTTCAACTGGCTGTTCGCGTATTGGACCAGTTGCGGGGGAAAATACTTCGGCGACCATCCGGACAAGTCGATGTAGACATTCGGCTTGTGCAGACATACCGACAATGCCTCGTCCTGCCACGGCCACGAGGGGTGCGCGATGATGATGGTCATGTCCGGGAAATCCACCGCCACGTCGTCGACATGCATGGGATTCGAATATTTCAGGCGCATGCCGCCGCCACCGCGCATGCCGGTGCCTATCCCTGAATGCCCGCTGTGGAAAATCGCCGGCAGCTTATGTTCGGCGATGACCTCGTACAGGCCGTACGCCAGGCGGTCGTTGGGGAAGAATCCCTGCACGGTGGGGTGAAATTTGAAGCCCTTGATCGCCCCCTCGGCGATCAGCCGCCGCGCTTCGCGCACGCCCATCTTCCCCTTGTGCGGGTCGATGCTGGCAAAGGCGACCATGATGTCCTCGTTCTCGCGCGCCGCGTCGCAAACCTCCTCGTTGGGAATGCGCTTCGCGCCGATTTCATGCTCTGAATCGACGGTGAACATAACGAGGCCGATCTTGCGCTCGCGGTAGTATGCAACGGTCTCGGCGATGGTAGGCCGCTTGCCGGCCTTGAAATATTTACTCGCCGCGTTCTCGTATTCCTGCCAGACCTCGTCGGCCGGTTGGCGGCAAGAGACTTCGGCGTGGGTATGGACGTCGATCGCGACGAGTTCGGAGATGTTCATCTCGATGGGCTTCCGGCGGTGTGATGATCGACACTATCATACAGCCCCGCAGCCGACACCGCGCCCATGTGACCTTGTCGGCGCTTCCCGTTTCGTGCCAAGCTTGAGGCAATGTCCAAAATCGTATCCAGAACGCTCGATTTTCTGGAAATATTCGCCGCTCAAAAGCGGCCTCTGCCTTCGTCGGAAATCGCTCGCCTGCTCAATATTCCGCCGTCGAGTTGTCACGACGTGTTGCGGGCGCTCCTGGAGCGCGGCTATCTTTATGAATTGACCGCGCGCAGCGGCTACTATCCGACGCTGCGGCTGTTCGATATCGCTAAAACCATCGCGGATCACGATCCGGTGGCGCTGCGCGCCGAAGCGCTGCTGCGAAAATTGCGCGACGAACTCGACGAATCGATACTCCTGGCCAAGGTCAATGGGCTCGGGGCCACGTATCTGCTGGCGATCGAACCCACACATCCTTTGCGTTATCTCGCCACCGTCGGCGACAGTGTGAGGCACGTGCATGCCACCTCCGCCGGCAAGGCGCTGCTGGCCGGTTTGAACGAGAAGGCGCTCGGCGCCTACTTGAAGACCGCGGCGCTGCCGAGTTTGACTCCGCAAACCATCACCTCCAAGGCGGCCCTGCGCGAGGAGCTCGTCGCGGGCAACCGCCGCGGCTGGTTCTTGAATCGCGAGGAGAGCCTGGAGGGCGTCACGACCCTGTCGGCGCGCTTCGTTTGGACGGCGGCGGTTTACATCGTCACCATCGCCGGCCCGACCTCACGCCTCGCGCCGAAGCTGCGCCAAGCGGCGGCATCCTTGAAGAGCGTTTGCAAGGAACTCGAGGCGCCGAGCCGCACCGCCATTTAACCTAATGGCCTCGATCCACGCGGCCGGGTATTCGCTGTGGCGCAGTATATTTCGATATAGCGTAATATCGCGGAACGCTGGATAATCCATTCAAACAATGAACGACAGCACAGGAGAGATCATGCCGCCGATGGACAGAGCTCCCGACATCGAGCGCCGCGCGATCAGGCACATCGCAATCAGGATCATTCCGCTCCTGATGCTCTGTTATTTTTTCGCCTATCTCGACCGTGTGAATCTGAGTTTCGCGTCACTGCAGATGAACAAGGCGCTGGGACTGTCGGCCTCGGCCTATGGGCTCGGGGCGGGGCTTTTCTTCCTGACCTACTGCCTGTGCGAGATTCCCTCCAACCTCCTGCTCTATCGGTTCGGGGCGACGCGCTGGATCGCGCGCATCATGTTCACTCTCGGTCTGTGCGCGGCGGGGATGGCATTCGTGAGCGGCCGCACCAGCTTCTACGTCGTCCGGCTGTTGCTCGGCGCGGCCGAGGCGGGCTTCTATCCGGGGGTGTTGTTTTTCTTGACGCTGTGGTTTCCCTCGGCCTATCGCGCACGGGTGCTCGCGGTGTTCATCGCCGCCATTCCGGTGAGCGGCATCTTGGGTGCTCCCCTGTCGGGACTGCTGCTGTCCCTGGACGGAGTGGCGGGGCTTAAGGGCTGGCAATGGCTCTACCTCATCGAGGCGGCGCCCGCCTTGGCTCTCGCGCCGGTGGTCATCATGCGCTTGCAGAACAATCCGGATGATGCCGCGTGGCTTCCCGCGGACGAGCGCCATTGGCTGATCGGCCAGCTCCGCGGCGAGCGCGCCGAGGTGGAGCGCAAGCAAACCTATTCGGTGTTGCAGTGCCTGACCAATCCCCGAGTTCTGTTTCTGGCGGCGATCTATTTCAGCAACGTCTGTCTGCTCAACAGCATCACGTTTTTCTTGCCGCAAATCGTCAAGAGCTTCGGTCTCAGCAACCTGCAAACCGGGTTCATCGTGGCTATTCCGAGCCTGCTGGCCTTGGCGGCGCTCATTTTCTGGGGCCGCCGTTCGGACCGCCGACGCGAACGCTACGGCCACGCCGCCTTTGCCAATTTCCTGGGCGGCGCGGCGCTGCTCGCCTCGGTGCTGCTCAACGATCCGGCCGCGCGGATCGCCGCAATAGCCGTGGCCTTCGCGTGTACGCTGGCCTTCACCGCGCCGTTTTGGTCGATCCCCGGCACGTTCCTGACCGGTGCGGCGGCCGCCGGCGGCATCGGCGCGATCAGCGCGCTCGGCGTCATCGGCGGCTTTCTCTCGCCGTGGTTCATCGGCGCCGTGAAGGACGCGACGGGCGACTTCCGCGTCGGCTTGGGCGCCATCGCGGTGCTCGCCATGTTGGTCGCGAGCGCTCTGTATTTCATCGGTCGCGGTGAATCCGCCCGCACCGTCTCGACGCCCCTTTCCAAACCTATCTGATCCTGAAGGAATCCTGCACGTGAGCGCCAAATCCCCTTACATCATTCGTGCCTCCGAGCAGGAGAGCTACAGTCCGGCCAACCATACCGGCACCAAGAACTACCGCCTCGTCGGCCCCCAGGTCAATGGCGCCAAGTATATGGAGATCGCCCTCGGCGACATCGAGCGCCACGCGGGCGCGCCCGCTCACGCCCATCCGGACTTGGAGCAAGCCGTGTATATCCTCGAGGGCGAAGCCATCGCCGGGATCGATGGCGTCGATCACCACGTGAAGCCCGGCGACATGATGTTCTTTCCGGCCAAGGTGTTTCATTCGATCAAGGTGCTGACGCCGCGGATCAAAATGCTGGTGATCTATTCACCGCCTTACGGCGAGGATCCGGCCAAGGTGATGCATTTGCCGGCCGCCGCAGAGGCAGAAACTACGGACTGATGCCGACGCTCTCCAACGACTTACAGGCGCGCATCAAGAGTTCGATCGCCTGTTTGAGCTTCGGTTGGAGTCGCGACTTCGGCCCGGCGATCGTCACCACGAAGACCCCCGCCGCCCATTTGAATCTGCTCGATATCGTCGTCACGCCGATCTGGCTCTCCTCGTCGTTCAAGTACCAGCCGCGCTCATTGCCGGCGGCAAGGTCGTTGCGCAGCGCCGCTTTCGAGACGAGGGTGCGCGTGGTGAAGGCTTGCAGCTTCGACGAACTCAAGAACTCGTCGAGCGCGACCGGGTCGAGAGTTCCGAGCAAGGCTTTACCCGCCGAGGTGGCATGCAGGCTGCTCAAGTTTTCGCCGACCGTGGCGAGAAAGCGCAACGGATGCGAGGGTTCGATCGACAGCAGATACGCGGCGGCCAGCCCGTTGACCTTGGACAAGAGTATCGATTCGTCGATCTGGTCGCGCAGCTTGCGCAGCGGCTCGTCGGCACGCAGCACCACCGAATCGTGGTCCGCGATGGCTTTCGCTATCTTGAAGAGCCGCAAAGTCGGATAGTAGCCGCCGCGCGCGGTCAATTCGTACAGGTAGCCGCGCTCCAACAGCGCCCGCAATACGTCATGGCAACTCGACGGCGGAATATCGAGCAGCCGGGCGATTTCCGTCTGCGACAACGGCCGCTTCTGAGCCGCGAATAGCTCGAGAAAGTCGACGGTTCTCGCCACCATCTTCGACACGCGTGCGATGCTTCAAGGATTCGCGGAGTATGTGGCCTCCGACTCGCCCTCGGCGAGCACGTGCCCCTGCATGGCTGTCAGCGCATCCTCGCCGAAGAACACGCCGCGGAGGCCCAATGCGGGGACATCCAGAGCGTAGACCCGGGTGACATAGCGATGCGGCAGGGTATCGTTGTTCGGCGGGCAGGGGCCGTCGTAGCCGCCGCGCGTACCGGCAAGTTCCGAGCCGGCGGGATAGAAATGCGAATAGACGTTGGCGCCCCGCAAACCATGGGGCGTCGGCCCGATGGGCTTGCCCTTAGGCACGAACCCGTTGCCTTCCTCACCCCTCGCGAGCGAGGTAATCGAGGGCGGAATGTCGATGAGCACCCAATGGATGAACGGCACCCGCGGCGTATCGGCCGTGATCGTCACACCGGGTTTGTTGATGAGGCTCAAGTCCTTTGGCACATCGAGGTCCGTCATGATCAGCGCGTAAGAACGTGTGGCGGGCGGACCGAGCGACCACGAGACGCTCGGGCTGATGTTGTACTCGGCCGGATCCATCTTTTTCGACGGGCAGTACGCCGCGCTTGCCGGTAGGCGTCCATCCGCGGTCAGGCCGCCGACCGTCACCGTGAGGCTCGCTGCGGCCGCCGGCCCCGGCGCCGCGGGCAGGCGCGCGGCACCGGCGAGTCCGGCGGTTCCGAGCGCCGCCGCGAGCACGATAAACCACACCCGCTTGTTGGTGTTGCTACCCGATGACACGACTAGAAGCTGCTGTGGACCGTCAGGCCGTACATCCGCGGCAGACCCACCGTGCCCGTATTGAGTCCCAAGGCGGGGATGTCATAGCCGGTTAGACGGTAATACTTGTCGAGCAGGTTCGAACCGAAGAGCTGGACATCCCACTTCTTCGTGTTGGGCGGGTGATAGACCAAACGCGCTCCGAGCAGCCCATAGGCCGGAATGTACACGCCGCTGCTGTCGGATCCCGTCACCACCCAGCTCGTCCAGCCTTCATCCACGCGCAGCGTCAAACCCGCACCGTTCGGCAGCGGGGTGTCGTACTGCGCGCCCACATCGACCGTTTCCTTCGGTGCATACGGAAACGGCGAGCCCGCGATGATCCCGCTGTCCGCCGGGTAATCGGAGTAGCCCGTCTTGAGGAAGCCCAAGCCATAATTGATGCTGAAGGCCCGGGTGATGAGCCACTGTCCTTCCACCTCCGCGCCCTTCGCCGTTCCCTTGCCGGCATTGATGGTCACGTTGTCGAAACCTTCGTTCTCGTTGGCCTGGACGTTGCTGTAGAGGCTGTAGAACAGCGAGGTGTTGAAGCGCAGCGTGTGGTCGAACCAATCCGAACGCAGGCCCACCTCGTAGTTCTTGAGCTTTTCCGGCTCGTACGATTGCACACCGGTGGGCGTCTGGGTGCCCCCGCCCGCGCTGAAGCCTTCGGCAAACGTGGCGTAGGTCATGATCGCCGGCGTCCATTGGTATTGCAGCGAGACGCGCGGTGCGGTGTCGGTGTATACGCCGTTCGATGAGCCGTAGACCGGTCCCGCGCCATTCGGCGTGATGCTGACGCTGGGTACGCAGCAGAGCACAGGGATCGGCTGATTCGGCGCGAAGCCATCGACCTCGGAGGTGTCCCTGTTGTAGCGCAGGCCCGCCGTCAACGAGAGCTTGTCGGTGAACTTATAGGTCCACTCGCTGAAGCCGGCAATGCCGTGGATATGGTAGAAGAACAACGTGTCGATATTGGGGATGAAGACCGGGACCGTGCCAGGCGGTAACCCAAAAAATTCATTGGCGGCAGCGTTGTTGGTCGGGCTCACGGCCAGATCCACATCGTTGCCGAACCAGTTCTCCCGCCGCCAGCGCCGGAAATCGTTGTAGTAATAGATGCCGGTGGTTCCCGTGAGCTGACTGCTGTTGTAGAGCAGCTGCCCTTCTCCCGTCGCCTCATGAATGTTATTGGTGTTCTCACCCTCGAACATGTGGTAGGGGATGTTCGTGAAGTCCTCGAAGCTCTCGCTGCGCACGTCGCGGGCGCTGCCCAACACCTTGACCGCCCAGGTGTCGTTGAACTGATAGTTCAGTATCATCTTGTAATTGGTGGCGTCGGTATCGAGCTCCGGACCATTGTAATTGCCGGCGGTCAGCCACGTGTTGGTCGCCCCGTACACCCAGGCCTGGTTGACCTTGAGGGGTGCGCCGAACTGGCTTGCGCCGTTGTATAGGCATGTCAGGTTGGGCTGCGGAAAACTGCACGCCGGGCTCAGGCCCCAGTCGGTGGTCGGGTTGCCGTTGGTGCCGATATCGTTCTCTTCGATGATGAATCGGGCGCTGAAATTGTCGACGGGCTTCCACAGGACATCCAATCGGGCGACCAGGTTATCCTGGCTGCCAAAATCCTGATTCACGCTGATGCTCGGCAGATAGCCGTCGCGGGTCACCTTCGCCACCGTGATCTTGGTGAGCAGGGTGTCGGCCAATGGGATATCCACCGCGGCGGAGACGTCGAAGCGATGGTAGTCGCCGACCGTGGCCGAGACCCGCGCGCCGAACTCATCGGCCGGCTCCTTGGTGACGAACTGAATCGCTCCACCCATGCTGTTCTTGCCGAACAGCGTTCCCTGCGGCCCGCGCAGCACTTCGACCCGGTCCATTTCCACCAGGTCGGAGAAAAATCCGAACTCCTCCTGGTACGCAATGCCGTCGACATAGACGCCGACACTCGGCAGGCCGCGCATGCGAAAACTGGCCTGCTCGGTGCCGAAGAAATTGTAGGGAGCCGGCGAGAAGTTCGGAATCGTATGATCCAATTGCTCCACGTTGTTGATGCCGCGAATCTGTAAATCCTCGCCGCTCAACGACGCGATCGAGATCGGCACCTGCTGCAGGTCCTCGGAGCGGCGCCGGGCGGTGACGATGACTTCCTCGAGACCCCCGCTGTTCTCGCCCGAAACCGTCCCACTGGCCGACGTCGTGTCCGCGACCTGAGCGACCACCGCGCCGGGCGACGCACAGCATAGAACCGCGGCGAGCGCACCATAGATAGCGATGGACCCGTTGCCTCTGATATTGAACACTTTGGTAATCCCCCCTATTGACATGATCGCTGCCGAGCCGTGGGCAGACCTTATATTTCCGAGAAAGATATCGCGGCGGGGCGAGCGGTGTCGGGCCCGCAACGATCAATCGCGCGCCCATTTCAATTAAATAGCCGCCTGTCTTGACTTGGGGCCATCTGCCCGGGCGTTAGGCCCCGAAGGCCCCGTCGTTGCCCGTTTGCCCACGAATCTGTGACGGCAGACACCCGAAGGTACTGTGAAATCGCTGGGCGAAATGCGACAGGGAGGTATAGCCCGCGACGGCCGCGGCCTCGGCCACGGTGCTCCGGCTCGACAATAGCATCGAGCGCGCGGCACGCATTCGCTCATCGGCGACGATCTGGCGGAAACCCGTCCCTTCCCGGCGCAGCATACGGCGCAATGTGGGCTCCGACTTGCATAATCGCGCCGCAACCGTGGCGGCGGCCCAGGCATGCGCGGGACGGTCCCGGACGATCGATCGCACGGCGTCCGTGAACGAGGAGTTCTTGATATCCGGGCGCAGCGGCGCGGCCCCCGCCTCGGCCATCAGCAGCAGGACCTCCAAGATGCGTTGCTCGGTCACCCGGCGGGAAACCGCGATGTCGCCGGCGAGCGCCTCGCTCGTGTGCAGGATGGCGGAGGCCAGCGCGGCGTCGATCTCCACGGTCGGATCGTCGGCCACATGACCGGCGGCCAACGCCGACCAGCGGCGGCGGCCCTCCGCGAGCAGTCCGGCGGAGAAGCCGAGAAATAGTGCACGGTAAGTGCCGGATCGCTTGTCCGGCTCATTGACGACGTCTACATAGGCGCCGGTCGGCAAGGCAAAGGCCGTACCCGGACCATAGGAGAACATCTGTCCCGCCCACCAAATTTTTTTGACGCCTTCCAGCACGACCAATAGGCCGGCGACCGGCATATTGATGGACTGGATGGTCTCGGTCCTGCGCGCCACGAAGGCTGAGACAAAGGAGAATTTCTGTTGATGAGCGATATGGCGGGAATCGTGTCGGGCGAGCGGCGCCAAACGGTGTAACAAAGCCTCGGTGCTCACTAAGCCTCTCCCTGATGGACCAGCGCGATCATTATAGCGCGGCGCGAAGCATAGTCCTGCTCGGGGGCCGCCGGACCTAGGCCATCTGCCGTCACGATGATAACGCACGAAACCCAGCCGTCATGATTCCGGCCGCTAGGCCGCGCCGCGAATCTCGACCAGCTGAACCCGACGATCGGTCGTCGCCGACTCGAACTCCGAGCTGATGGCCGTCAATTCACGTTCATTGCGGGCGCTGACGACCTTGATCATACAAGCCCGGTCGCGGCCGCGTCGTTTGGCTTCGTAGAGCGCCTTGTCGACCAGACTGATCGCGCTTTCCAGCGAGATGTCGGTCGCCGACCCGGCCATGGGAAAATTCGCATAGCCGATGGAGATCGTGCATTGGATGGTCTGCCCATTCCACGACACGGGCTCGCGGCGCACCGCGAGCAGCAGTCTCTCGGCCATCAAGTCCGCCTGGGCCGGCGACATCGGACCCAGCACGGCCAGGAACTCCTCCCCTCCCCAGCGCACCAGTTTGTCGTTTTCACGCAGCGCCGCGGACAGCCGCTGACTCATCACCGCCAACACCGCATCGCCGGCCGGATGTCCATAGGTGTCGTTGATGCGCTTGAAATGATCGAGGTCCGCGAGCAGGATACAGCCTCCGGCGGGTCGGCCGCCGTCGACCTTGAGCACGCGCTCGTTGAAGTAGCGTCGGTTCGACAGCCCGGTCAACGGATCATGCTCGCTGTTGAATTGCAGGTCTTTGTTAGCCTTCCTGACGCGGGCGAACGCCCAGCCGAGGGCCGCGCAAATGCAGCCGATGAATACGAGCCCGGCCAAGATGAGCTGCTGCTGCAACCGCTGGCCGCGCATCTCGGACACCTTGAGGGCGTTATCGCGCCGCAGAAGTTCGAGCTCGCGCGCCTTGCGCTCATCGTCGAATTGCGCGGACAGCTCGAGAAATGCGCGTTGCCGCGTGTTCGTCATGAATTTTTCGCTGAGTTCGTCGTAGCGGTGATAGACCTGGATCGCCATCATCAAATAGCCCGCGTGCTCCAGGGCGTCCGCATATTCGCGCAGCAATTCCTTGGCCTCCAACAGATCGCTGCCGGCGAGCGCCTGCGTGATCGCCCCCTCGGCGAGCTTCTCGCCCACCTTGATGCTGCCGAGTCCGATATACGCGAGGCCCTCGTTGAACAGCGTCACCTGCTCATCGTCGTGTTGATTCGTGCGCTGCATGATCGGCAGCGCCTGTTTCGAGTACTTGAGCGATTCGGCGAAGTCCCGGGATTTCAAATATGAGTCGCCTAAATTGAGGAGCGCCAGTTGCAGCCATTTACTGCTCCCGGAGCGTTTGGCGTGCGCGAGCCCCGCCAGCGAGGCGCGCCGCTCTTCGGCTCGATCGCCGCGGCGGTCTGCGATGTCGGCGACACACTCTTCGGTCTCGACCAGCGCCGCTTCGTCGCCCAACTCGGTCGCCAGGCGCCGCGCGGCATCCAACTGAATCGACGCCCGGTCGAAATTGCCCGTGTCGGTATACACCCGCGCCAGGGCGAACATCGCGTGCAAAATACGGAGTTGGTGGTGCATCTTGTTCGCAAGATCCAACGCCTGCTCCAAGTACGGCAGGGCCGCCTCGTCCTGGCCGAGGATTCGCGACACATAGCCTTGCAGAATCAAGATTCGATAGCGCTCGGTGTCGGTGCGGATCGTATTGAGATCGATTCGCTTGAGCTCGGCGTCAGCCGCGGCGAACTGACTGTGGAGGCGGGCCGAGTAAGCCCTCACAAAGTGGCCGGCGGGGGTAGCCGAGGGATTGCCGCCGCGTGCAATGGAATCGAGGCGCCGAACGATCGCATCGACATCCGCATCGCGGCTCGTGTCCGCGAACACCATGGCGCGAATCTCCAGCATCTCGATTTCCGCTGCCGACCCATCCGGCGTCGGCGGTTCGGCGGCATCGATCACCTGCGCGGCCCGCTCGGGATCCGACCATTCGAGCATTTCGAGCTTGTCCGCCGAAATGGAGTCGGCGAAGGCACCGGACGCGAACGCGACGGACAGCACGACGGCCCCGACCAGGTCGGCGGCGCTATTTTTTCCCGAGCTCATGCCGCATTATTGTCATCTCGATGGCGGCCATGACGTGACGAACGTCATCTCTATAGGGCGCGTGCCGACCGGACGCGGGCACGGACGCGGGGAATGTGACGCGAGTCCTTTGGCGCGGAGCGTCTGCGGCGGGTCAGTCCGCGATGGCCGCGTACACCAGAGTGCGGAATAGCGCCGCGTAGTACGCACGCCGGCCCGGTGCCTGGATGAGCAGGATCGCGAATAGCTGCTCCTTGGGGTCGACCCAGAACGTGGTGCCCGCGAGGCCGCCCCAGAAATACTCGCCGACGGAACCCGGCGATGGGGCGATGCCGGCGTGCAGGCGAACCGCGAACCCAAGACCAAATCCATATCCCGGCAATAGCAAGTCCGGCGCACCGGTAATCGCCCCCAAGTGATCGGCGGTCATGAGTTCGATCGTCTTGCCGCCGAGCAGCCGCGCCCCATCCAGCGTTCCGCCGTTCAACAGCATCTGCAGGAATCGAGCGTAATCGCTGGCGGTCGACACGAGCCCGCCGCCGCCCGATTCGAGCGTCGGCGGTTCGCGCACTTTCTGCAACTGCACGGTATCGCCGGTGTCGGGGTCCTTGGCGAAGGCTTCGGCAAGCCTGGAGTGATCCCGGAGGGGCACATGAAATGCGGTGTCGATCATCCCGAGCGGCGCCAGAATACGCCGCTCGAAGAAGGCACCCAAGGTCTCGCCCGACAATACTTCAATCAGCCGCCCGATCACCTCGGTCGAGCGGCCGTATTCCCAGCGGGTTCCCGGCTGATGCAGCAGCGGTAGCCTGCCGAGGGTGGCGACCTGATCGGCGTTGCTTTGCGAGCGGCTCTGGATCCTCGCGCTCGTGTACATTTTGTGTACGGGTCCGCGTCCGCGGAACTCGTAGGTGATACCCGATGTATGGCGCAGCAGGTCGTGAATAGTGACGGGACGCAGCGCCGTCACCCAGTCGATTTGACCATCACGCTCGTTCGCAACCTTGAGATCGGCGAGTTCGGGCAGGTATCGACCGATGGGATCGTCGAGCTGGAATGCGCCTTCCTCCCACAGCATCATCGCGGCCACCGACGTGATCGGTTTGGTCATCGAATAGATGCGAAATATCGTGTCCTTGGTCATCGGCGCGGGGTCCGCCGGATCGCGGAGCCCGAAGCGGTCGAAATAGCCGATCCGGCCGCGCCGGGCAATCAATGCGACAGCGCCGGGCACGCGCCCGAGCCGGACCTCCTCCTCGAGTACGCGTCCCAGTCGGCCGAGCGCGGCCGGAGAAAGTCCTAGCTTGCCGGGCGCGGCAGCCGGCAGCGGCAGCGAGGTCAACCGACCTGCGCCCCGAGGTGTAGCAGCCCGGGAAGGTCGGCCAGCGTATCGAGCAAGGCGTCGCAGTCGAGGGTGCGCGGATCCCGGCCCTCGTTGTAGCCATAGGATACGCACACCACCGGTATGCCGGCCGCGCGCGCCGCTTGCACGTCGTTGATCGAATCACCCACCATCAACGCGGCGGACGGCGGCACCTCGAGCGACTCGCAGGCGTAGAGCAGCGGCTGCGGGTCGGGCTTGCGGCGCGCGCAGGTGTCGCCGCCGACCAGCACATCGACCCACTCGGACAGAGCCCGGCGCCGCAGCAACGCGTCGGCGAAGCGGTGCTGCTTGTTGGTGACCACCGCGGTGCGCAACCCCGCGCGGTGCAGTGTACGAATCGACTCGACCGCACCGGGGAACGGCTGCGCCGCATCTTGGTTCAATTCCTCGAGCTCGCCGTAGTAGTGAAAAAAACGCTCCACCATGGCGGTCTGCGTCTGGGCATCGAAGCTGCGGCCGAGCGCGCCTAAGGCGCGCTCGATCAGCATCGGCGAGCCGCGGCCGATCATACGGCGCACGTCGGGCTCCGGCAGCGGGGCGAGGCCGTAGTCGCGGAGCACGCGGTTGAGCGCGAGCGCAATGTCACCGACCGTATCGAGCAGGGTGCCGTCGAGGTCGAAGAGCACCGCGCCGAGCGCGTGCCCGCGGAAATGCGCGAGGGTGAGCTTATGCATCGAGGGTGATACTCACCGGGCAATGATCGCTTCCCATCACGGTGGGATGAATCTCGGCGCTCTTCACGGCGCCCCGCAGGACCGACGATACCAGCACATAATCGATTCTCCATCCGATGTTGCGCGCCCGTGAATTGGCGAAATGGCTCCACCACGAATAGTGTCCGTTTCCTTGGGTGAATAGCCGAAAGGTATCGACGAACCCGGCATCGACCAGATTCTGGAAGCCCTTGCGCTCTTCGTCGGTGAACCCCTTCTTGCCGCGGTTCGATTTCGGATTGGCGAGGTCGAGTTCGGTATGCGCGACGTTGAGGTCGCCGCAAAAAACGACCGGCTTGGTCTTCTCCAGCCGCTTGCAATAGGCGAGAAACGCGGGATCCCAGTGCTCGAAACGCAGCGCCAGCCGGCTCAAGTCGTCTTTGGCGTTCGGCGTGTAGACCGTCACGAGAAAGAATTTTTCAAACTCGGCCGTCATGACCCGGCCCTCCTCGGCGCTGTCGCGTTGCAGTTCGTCGGCGAACGCATAGTGTTTCGAGAAATCGCTCGGAAAACCGTTGATGACCGACAGGGGCTCCTGCTTGGAGAAAATCGCCGTGCCCGAATAGCCCTTTTTGACGGCGGAGTTCCAATACTCGCGGTAGCCGGGTAGATCGATCTCGAACTGCCCGCGCTCGGCCTTGGTTTCCTGTAAGCAGACCACCTCCGGCTTATAGGCTTCGAGAAACGGCTGGAAAACCCCCTTTTTCAGAACGGCGCGGATCCCATTGACATTCCAAGAGAAAATCTTCATCGCATCTGTCATCCACTTGTTCCCGGTGAGGCGTGACTCACATTATGCCTGCCGGCGTAACGCTGTGCGGTTGCGGCATCGGTTCTGCGCGCCGGGCTCGTGCCATTACGTCCCGGTAACGTTATTGACAATCATTCGTATTCGCGTTCACAATATCGGCATGATAGTTTGTATCTGCAAGGGCGTGTCGGACCGCCATATTCGCGCCGCGGTCCAAGGCGGCGCCGCATCGCTGCGCGACCTGACCCGGGACTTGGGGCTCGGCACATGCTGCGGCAAATGCGTGCCTCACGCCAAGGCGGCTCTGTGCGCCTCGCTCGATGCGCATTCCGTTCCCACCGCACACACCGGCGCGAACCGCTACTTCGCCTCGAACAGCACCGAGTTCGCCTAGGACCGATTGCCGCTGGGACCGAATGCGCCAGGGAGTCTTTTCCCCTTGGACACGGTTTCCCCCAGGAGCACCTGGGACTAGGCGTAGCCGTCACGCAAGGCAGCCGCATCGCCTTGCACGAGCATACAATCCGAGGTTCGGCGGTGCGCGAGCGACCCGCCATCGATGACCAAAAAAAGGGGCTACCGTGCAGGGCGATGCAAAAGTATTGGAATTTCTCAACCAAGCGTTGAAGAACGAACTGACCTCGATCAATCAGTATTTCCTGCATTCGCGGATGCTGGACAACTGGGGCATGAAGCGCCTCGGCAAGATCGAGTACGAGGAATCCATCGATGAGATGAAGCATGCGGACCGGCTGGTCAAGCGCATTCTTTTCCTCGATGGCCTGCCGAACTTGCAGGATCTCGGCAAGCTATTCATAGGCGAGGATGTGAAGGAAATTCTCTTGTGCGACCTCAAGCTCGAAATGGCGGCGCATCCGCTCTACGAGGCCGCGATCGCGCATTGCGAATCGGTACGCGACTACGTGACCCGGGAATTACTGGTCTATATCCAAGAGAGCGAAGAAGAGCATATCGACTTCATCGAAGAGCAGCTCGGGCTCATCGACAAGATGGGATTGGCGAATTACATTCAATCGGCGACCGGCGAGTTGCGCGACAGCGGCTCCCCTTGAAGGGGCGGCGTGGCCACCGGCGCCTCACACGCAGCCCAGCGGCTGGCGCGGACAGGCGCCGCTGCGCGGGCAGATGACGCTTGCAGGCGAGTCGAGCGCCTCGGCGATCCACGCGATATTGAGTACCTGCGAGGCGGCGCGAATGGCGGCAGCCGCCCGCTCCGGAATCACCCCGTCGCCGCCGCCTTGACGGCACGCCTCGGCGACCGCCGTCACCACGGCCTCGCCATCGAAGCCTTGGGCGTCGAGCGCCGGCGCCAAATCCACGCCCACCGACAGCACATGCAGTTCATCCAGCGCATCGCGGGTGAGCAGGGAATGGCAGCAATACAATCGCGCACGCTTGCCGTCCTGCATGACCGAAATCTGCGACTTGGGTGTCTGCATGACCGGCGCCGACGGATTCTGTTGCAGTAGGCGAAACACCGCCCAGCGCGGACACGGATCGGACACCAGACTCATGTTGCCCCACGGCAGCGGGATGCCGTTGCCCCGGTACACGGCG